>Ga0078972_1000180_pt1 | contig 261742 bp, 226 predicted proteins | sample YelNatPaOPGAMG01_FD_67568 | JGI IMG/M metagenome (GOLD analysis project Ga0078972, IMG submission 67568) | Hot spring thermophilic microbial communities from Obsidian Pool, Yellowstone National Park, USA - OP-RAMG-01 (SPADES assembly) (version 2) | ecosystem: Environmental > Aquatic > Thermal... | reverse complement strand
AATCTGGTTAGCCATTTTTCCAAAAATGCCTTATAATCTTTCTGAGCCATCGTAAATTGATACCTCCTCTCTTTAAAGTTTCTTCTTTAAAAGGAGAGTTTACGATGGCTCACTCCTCTAGGTCAAATTGCGAACTATTTTGTACACCAGCTGAACAGTATAGTTCACGCTATTAAAAACTTTTTCTCTAAAATCTTTTATTAATCTTGCCAGAGGAATATGTGTCTTTTTCCCAAAATTCTGAGTGGCAACTAAGTAATAACTTTAAAAAATCAATATTGAAGGGGTAGGAGGCGTCTAAATCAAAATTCTGTATATGATAACTATAAAGATATTATAGCCACAAATCGTATTTCGACAGCTCCACCCCCGTCTAATATATAGTAAGTAGCAAGGTAGAGTATCCCCAAAATGTCAAGAAAGCATTTATAAATTCGTTCCGCCTTATCCCCAACACAATTTAAGAAGCAATTTTACCAATCCGATCCCCTTTATTCTTAATTCAACTTAATTTCTAAAATAGCCTAACGGTGCTAGGGTAAACTGGACAGATTGAGGGAAAAAACAAAAAGCTTTATTTCTTTTCAGTTAATTCAAGGTAGATAATTTCAACCAGACTCGGTCGTCGTGGTCTGCCTGAAACCGCGGGGGCCTCCTGGACTTTAAGAGCAGCCTTTATTTCTTCGAGCGATTTGCCCTGATCAACCAGAGCTTTAACCTGTGCCTGCCTTGCCTCCAGTTCAGCCAAAGCTTTCTCCACACCAGAACGGTCAATGACCTCTCCATGGCCATGGATAAAGGAGGTTGCTTCAAGTTTAAGTACTTCCTTCAATATTTTGACGACACCGAAAGAGTTACCTCCCTTTTGCCGGTGGATCAGAGGTTCCCGGCCGATGAAAACAAGGTCACCCAGAAAGGCAACTTTTTCTTCCGGAAGATAAATAACTGAATCGCCACTGGTATGACCGGGCCCGAAATGGAGAAGATGAATGGTCGTTTTTCCTGAGCGAATTATCATTTCCTGCCTGTAAGTGATACTGGGAAGATAATTTAAAACAGGCCCTTCGGTTATGGCCTGTTTCATTTCCTGGTAGGTATTCTCATGGGCAATGACGGTTACGCCTTCAGGCAATCCGGGAAGGCCATTAACGTGGTCGCCATCACTGTGGGTAAGAATAACTGCCTGAAGTGGAAGCTGCGTTACCTTGCCCGCAGCTTCGAGCATCTCTCGGGCTGACTGGGGAGTCATTTTTGCGTCAACCAGAAAATAGCCTTTCTCGCCAATGATGAGTCCGGCATTTGCTCCATTGCCGCCAGTTATCTCGTAGACATTGGGTCTAATTGGCTTGAGCTCAATTGGCTGCGGCGGCTGAGCCTGTTGTTGAGCCTGGAGATGGGTTAAAGAAATTAAGATAAATGAAAAAATGCAGATTTTCAGAAAAAGGCAATCACCCCTGAAATGGCAATTCTTAAGATTCATTTTTTTATTCTCCTTTTTAATCCCGCCTTAAATTTACCCTGGCCCATCCATTTTTTAATATCTTAAAAATTTCTTTAATTATAGCCTGCTCTCTTTAAGCTTTCAATTAAAGAGATATTTTCCAAAAAAGGATTGAGGCGAAATCGGGTCAAATATGAAGGGGTAGTTTAAGTCTATCAGCCAGGAAAAAATTGGTCATAATTCGGGCCATGGTCAGCAAAGAAAGGGGCCGGCTCGAAATTTTGATTCGATTCTCTTTGATCGCCTGAATTATTCCTTCAACTGAGAGTTCAGCCTCGACCAGAGTGAAGGCTGTTCCGAGCTGCCAGAGATTATGAGTATCAGAACAAGCAATTAAAGGCTTTTGATATTTCTGACTGGCTTCGATAGCCCGGATATTGGGATTAAAATATTTATTATAAAAAGCTGAAAACTCAATAGCGTCAAAAAGGTAATGATATTCATCTAATAAGCGAAAAAGTGATTTGCATCCGGGAAAATAAGGATGGGGAGCAACAAGGAGAGAGTCTGCCCTTCTCAGCTCCTTTAAATCAGACCAGGTAAATTTTCCCCCCTTAATATCAGAAGGTGGATTGATAACAAGGATATGTTTTCCCTCGCAGCTAATTTCAGCTCCGGGAATAAGGTAAAGGTTATATTGAGCTGCGTAATCTTTTAATTCCTGATTAAAAGTAACCCGATTGTGGTTGGTGATAGCAATGGCCTCAAAGCCAAGTAAGGCAGCTTTCTTGATTAATTCTTTTGCTTTATAGGCAATATTATCTTTGGGATCTTCACCCGTGTGAATATGGAGATCAACTTTCAGCCATCTTTTATTCAATTCTGACCTTAATTTATTTTCTCAGCCTCTGGCCTGGAGAGCTTCTTTGACCTTGTTTCCAATTTCCGCCGGCGATTTGGCCACAAAAACGCCAGCCGCTTCGAGAGCTTCCATCTTTTCCTTAGCTGTCCCTTTACCCCCAGCGATTATGGCCCCAGCATGGCCCATTCTCCGGCCAGGAGGCGCTGTCTGACCAGCAATGAAACTCACCACAGGCTTATTGAATTCCGCCTTTATATAGGCAGCAGCCTCTTCCTCGGCTGTTCCCCCGATTTCACCAATTAAAATAACGGCCTCGGTTTCCGGATCTTCTTTAAATAACTTGAGTAAATCAATGAAGCTCAGGCCAACAATGGGGTCACCGCCGATACCCACAGCTGTTGATTGCCCGTAGCCGAGCTTGCTGACCTGATCAACAGCCTCATAGGTCAGGGTTCCGGAGCGAGAGATGATGCCAATTGTACCGGGTTTATGAATGTGCCCTGGCATTATCCCTATTTTGCATTTGCCGGGCGAAATTATTCCCGGGGTATTGGGACCGATCAGACGGCAGGGTTTGTTCTTCAGAAAAGCTTTAACCTTAATCATATCAAAAGTGGGGATGCCTTCCGTAATACAGACAATGAGAGATACACCAGCATCAGCTGCCTCCATGATGGCATCGGCCGCAAAAAAGGGAGGAACGAAGATGGCCGCGGCATTGGCTCCCTCCTGACGCACAGCCTCTTCTACAGTATTAAACACAGGAACCCCAAGATGAATCTGGCCGCCCTTGCCCGGAGTTACTCCGGCGACAACCTTTGTTCCATACTCCTGCATTTTCTGGGTATGGAAGGTGCCTTCACTTCCAGTTATTCCCTGGACAACCACTCTGGTGTTTTCATCTATCAGAATGCTCATGAGCTTACTCCTTTCACCAGACTGACAACCTTTTCGGCTGCTTCCTTCATCGTTTCAGCCGAATAAAATTCAAGGCCTGATTCAGCCAGAATCTTTCGGCCTTCTTCCATGTTGGTACCCTGAAGGCGAACCACCATCGGTACCTTGAGGCCAACCTCTCTGGCTGCCTTGACAATGCCCCTGGCGACAAGATCGCAGCGAACAATACCGCCAAAAATATTGATGAGGGCGGCCTTGACATCCTTGTCAGCCACCAGAATCTTGAAGGCATTGGTCACAGCTTCTTCGGAGACACCGCCGCCCACATCCAGAAAATTGGCCGGCATACCGCCTGAATGCATAATGATATCCATTGTGGCCATGGCCAGACCGGCTCCATTAACCATGCAGCCCACGTTGCCATCAAGCTTGATGTAATTAAGATTATACTTTGAGGCTTCCACTTCGAGGGGAGATTCCTCATAAATGTCGCGCATGGCCTGGATTTCTGGATGGCGGGGAAGGGCGTTGTCATCAAAATTCATCTTGGCATCAAGAGCGAGAACATCACCCTTAGCGGTAACAATAAGGGGATTAATTTCGGCCAGGGAAGCATCGGTGGCCTCAAAGGCCCGGTAAAGAGATGAAATAAACTTCACCGCCTGTTTATGGGTTTCACCAGCCAGACCCAGTTTGTAGGCCAGCTTTCGAGCCTGAAAAGGCAGAAAACCCGTAGCCGGATTAACATATTCTTTAAAAATAAGCTCAGGTTTTTCGGCCGCCACCTTTTCAATTTCTACTCCGCCTTCAGGCGAGGCCATAACGACAGCGGCTTCTTTGGCCCGATCGATAACAATGCCTAAATAAAGCTCCTTTTCCACCTCCAGAGCTTCTTCCACCAGCAGTTTCCGGACAATGCGGCCTTCAGGACCGGTTTGATAGGTGACAAGTTTCATCCCCAGCATTTCCCGCGCAATTTTCTCTGCCTCCTCAGGATTGCTGGCTATCCTGATACCTCCGGCCTTGCCCCGACCACCAGCGTGAATCTGGGCTTTTAGGACCACCTTCCCACCGATTTCAGCCGCAATTTCTCTGGCTCTCTCCGGAGTTTCAACTACATCCCCCTTCGGGACCTGAACGCCATATTTAGCCAGAATCTGTTTTGCCTGATATTCATGGATTTTCATTTTTTCTTCCTTTCAAAATGGTTTAATTGTTCTTTCTTTTTGCTGTCAGAAAGAAAAAGGTTCAGGATGGGGCCTATTCTATCCTGTATTTTTTCTTACCTTCTTCATAAAGATCGCCGCCGTACATGTCGTTAATGACAATACAGGGAAAATCTTTAACTTTAAGACGAATAATTGCCTCTGGACCGAGCTCTGGATAGGCCACAATCTCCTGAGCCTCGATGCTTTTCGAGATAAGGGCACCAGCTCCGCCGACAGCGGCCAGATAAACGGCCTTATATTTTTTCAGGGCTTCCTTGACCTCTTCACTGCGTGAGCCTTTGCCAATAGTTCCCTTCAAACCCAGCGAGTGGAGAAGAGGAGTATAGGAATCCATGCGATAACTTGTTGTTGGTCCAGCCGAACCAATAGCTTTGCCCGGTCTGGCTGGAGTCGGCCCGACGTAATAAATAATCTGACCGCGAATATCTATGGGCAGCTCTTTTCCTTCCCTGATCAGATCAACGAGTTTTTTATGGGCTGCATCACGGGCTGTCAGCAGATAACCGGTAATAAAAACCCGGTCGCCGGCCCTCATCTTTTCAATGACCTCATCAGAAACGGGAGTTGTTATTCGGTGCTCAGCCATTGGTCAACCTTCTTTCCTTCGATTTTAAATCAGTTTTAATATCCCAGGGCTTTGCATTCATTAACTGTCCTGGTCACGGAGGCGACCGTCTTGTCGAACATAGCTCTTTCTTCTTCAGTCAATTTAATTTCGATAATCTTTTCAACGCCCTTAGCGCTGATAAGTGCTGGTACACCAATAAAGAGGCCATTTACGCCATATTCGCCTTCACAGAGAGCAGCGCAGGGGAGAATGCGGCGTTTATCCTTGAGATAAGCTTCAGCCATCACAATGGCACTCCAGGCAGGGCTGAAGAAAGCTGACCCCTTGCCAAAGAGTTTCACGATTTCTGTTCCAGCCTCTCTTGTTCTGTGCACCAGACGCTCAATCTGTTCGGGTGTGGCCAGTTCAGTTAGGGGAATACCACCGACTGTAGTCAAACGGGGCAGAGGAACCATGTCGGGACCATGGCCACCCAGCACGATGCCCGCCACATCAGCCACCGAAACATTGAGTTCCATAGCAATAAAGGCCCGCCAGCGCGCTGTATCCAGTGTGCCGGCCATACCACAAACCTGATTTTTAGGGAAACCGGTGAGTTTGTGAAAGACATAGACCATGGCATCGAGAGGATTGGTTACCACGATGCAGAAAGCATTGGGGGCATGCTTCTTTATTCCTTCCGCTACTTCCTTAATAATCTGAATGTTGACGTTGAGCAAATCTTCACGGGTCATGCCAGCTTCCCTGGGTTTACCAGCAGTAATTATGGCCACATCAGCTCCGGCGACATCAGCGTAATCTGTGGTGGCTGTGATATTGGCGTCATAATCACCATGAGGAGCCATCTCCATTAAGTCCAGAGCCTTTCCTTTAACCACATTGACATAGGAGGGTACATCGAGAATAACGATATCTCCGAGTTCTTTCATTGCGGCCAGCATGGCCAGAATTTGTCCAATCTGACCACCACCGATAAGAGCTATTTTTTTCCTCATATAAAACCTCCTTTTTTATTTTTTGATTAAAGCTAATACGTTTCTTTTGTCTGACCTCAGAACAGTTTCAATTTTTCTTAACCCAGGTTTTCTCAATATATGCAATAATGAGAAGAATAGTCAAGCCATTAAGGGGCCAGCCTGCAGACTTTTATCCCTGAACGTAACTCTGCCAGCGAGACTCAAGTTCTGGGTCCTGAATGGTTTCAAGGATGTAATCAGCGAACTGGGCTCCGGTGGCTCCTGTGGGTCGGCCGGTGACCACAAGTTTTTTCTCATACTGGCCACAAATATCCAAGGCCATCTCCAGCTTCCGGCTTTTGTCCACAAAGCCGATGTGATTGAGGAGCATGGCTGCGGCCCGGATCATGCTGGAAGGGTCAGCATAAATGGCCCGGCCTTCCTGGACCATACGGGGAGCTGAACCATGAATGGCTTCAAACATAGCATATTGTTTACCGATATTGGCCGAGCCGGCTGTGCCCACGCCTCCCTGAAACTCAGCGGCTTCGTCAGTTAAAATGTCGCCATAAAGATTGGGCAGAACGAAAACCTGGAATTCACGGCGTCTCTTTTCATCGATAAGCTTGGCCGTCATGATGTCGATATACCAGTCATCGGCCTGGATTTCAGGATATTCCTGGGCGATGCGATAAAAATTTTCCAGGAAGCGACCATCGGTGGTTTTAACCACATTGGCCTTGGTGACACAGGTTACTCTGGTTTTACCTGTTTTGCGGGCATGTTCGAAGGCCAGGCGGCAGATGCGATCAGCTCCGGGAGTGCTGATCAGCCTGAAATCAATGGCAATATCCTCATCAACTTCTATTCCATAGGGACCAAGGGCATAGACATCCTCGGTATTTTCTCGGAAGAAGATCCAATCAATTCCCTGCTGGGGAACCCTGACCGGCCGGACATTGGCAAAAAGGTCAAGTTCCTTACGCATGGCCACATTGGCTGATTCAATGTTGGGCCAGGGATCGCCCTTTCTTGGAGTTGTGGTTGGCCCCTTTAGGATAACGTGGCATTTTTTAATTTCAGCCAGAACATCGTCAGGAATAGGTTTCATGCAGGCAGCCCGGTTTTCTATGGTTAAACCCTCAATTACCCGAAATTCAACTTTACCGCTCCTGATTTCATCCTGAAGCATGAATTCAAGCACCCGCTGGGCTTCTCTGGCAATATAAGGGCCGATGCCATCACCTCCGACAACACCTATGATGATTGGCTTTAATTTAGAATAATCAATCCAGTCAGGAGCTGCCTTGATTTTGGCAATTCGTTCCATTTGCTTTTCCAGAAGCTGGCCAAAATGTTCTTTGGCTCTTTCAATAGCTGCTTTATTCATTAATTCCTCCTGTTGATAATTATGATGAGGAAAGATTTTAACTTTTTAAATTGAGAAAATCAATTTTCTTTCTTTGACAAATGAGACTTAACCTAATAAAAATTAAAGTAGCTTTATTTCATTTAAGGAGAAGCCATCATGCTTGAAAGTTATTTCCAGAAAGAAAAAGAAAGACAGGCCCTGGGGATTCCCGCCCCGCCTTTAACGCCGGAGGAGGTGGCTGAAGTCTGTGCTGGCCTTGAGAACCCTCCCCCTGGCCTGGAAGAGAAACTTCTTGACTTGATTAAAAACCGGGTAGCTCCAGGAGTGGATCCAGCTGCCAAGGTTAAGGCAGAATGGCTGGCTCAGGTGGCCCGGCGGGAGAAAAAATCGCCCCTGATTTCACCGGTTGAAGCCGTCAGGCTTTTAGGAACCATGTTAGGTGGCTACAATGTGGAACCACTGGTGAGTTTTCTTGATGACCCGGAGCTGGCTGAAGCGGCGGCCTCTGCTCTCAAAAATATTATTCTTGTCTATGGAGCCTTTCAGACAATCGTCGAAAAGGCTAAAAGCAATCGTTATGCGCGCGAGGTCCTCGAATCTTGGGCTAAGGGAGAATGGTTCCTGTCCCGACCGGAAATCCCGGAAAAAATAGTGGTTAAGGTTTTCAAGGTGGAGGGAGAAATAAATACCGATGACCTTTCTCCGGCCAAACATGCCTGGAGTCGACCTGACATTCCCCTTCATGCTCTGTCCATGGGCGAAACCCGCTTTCCTGGTGGCATTCAGGTGATTAGAGAATTTCGAGAAGAAGGCTATAAAGTGGCCTTTGTCGGAGATGTGGTGGGCACCGGTTCGAGCCGTAAATCTGCCTGTAATTCTTTAATGTGGCATATTGGTGAGGATATTCCCTATGTTCCCAATAAAAGAAGGGGAGGTATAGTTCTGGCCGGCCTAATTGCCCCCATCTTTTTCAACACCATGGAAGACTCAGGTGGTCTTCCCTTGATGACCGATGTTACTAACTTAAAAACAGGGGACGTAATTACTTTAAACACCAAAGAAGGATCTATTATCAATGACAGAGGAGAGGTTATCGCTACCTTTGAATTTAAACCGCCTACCCTGAAAGATGAATATCGAGCCGGGGGCCGTCTCAATCTGATTATTGGCCGGGATTTAACCAACAGGGCAAGAAAGGTTCTTGGCCTGGGAGAAGCTGATTTCTTTACGCAAGTTGAAAAACCCCAGCCAAAACCAGGGCAGGGCTTCACTTTAGCCCAAAAGATTGTTGGTCGAGCCTGCGGTCTGGAGGGAGTTTTGCCCGGAACACCCTGTGAACCTAAAATGACCACGGTTGGCTCCCAGGATACGACCGGGCCGATGACCATGGATGAACTGAAAGAGCTGGCCTGCCTGAAATTCCAGACCGAATTTTTTATGCAATCCTTCTGCCATACAGCCGCTTATCCCAAACCGGCCGATGTTAAAATGCATCGTACCCTGCCTGAGTTCATTATTTCCCGGGGAGGAGTTTCCCTCCGTCCTGGAGATGGAGTGATTCATTCCTGGATTAACCACTTTATTCTGCCTGATACAGTGGGCACTGGGGCTGATTCTCACACCCGCTTTCCTGTTGGTCTGAGCTTTCCAGCCGGTTCAGGTCTTGTCGCTTTTGCCGGAGCCCTGGGCTTCATGCCCCTTGATATGCCCGAATCGGTTCTGGTGAAGTTTAAAGGTAAATTGAAGCCAGGTCTGACGCTGAGAGACGTGGTTAATGCTATTCCCTATTTCGCCATCAAGCAGGGATTGCTTACGGTGGCCAAAAAAGGTAAAAAGAATATTTTCAATGGCCGAATTATTGAAATGGAAGGGCTCGAGGAACTGACGGTTGAACAGGCTTATGAACTGACCAATGCCACCGCAGAAAGATCGGCTGCTGGCGGCGTCATCGCCCTGAAGGAAGAGAATGTAGCCCGTTTTCTCCGGAGCAATATTGCTTTAATGGAAAAGATGATTGAAGAGGGTTATCAATCAGCCGAGACTTTGAAGCGGCGGATTGAGGCCTGCCAGGCCTGGCTGGCCAATCCTCAGCTCCTGCGCCGGGATGAAACGGCTGAATATGCGGCGGTTATTGAAGTCAATCTGGATGAAGTAACTGAACCCATTCTGGCCTGTCCCAATGATCCTGATGATGTTCGTCTTCTGAGTGAGGTTGCTGGCGATAAAATAGACGAGGTTTTTATTGGCTCCTGCATGACCAACATTGGCCATTTTCGCGCTGCTGGCAGGATATTTGAGGGAGCTCCCTATCTTTCCACCCGGGTCTGGCTGGCTCCACCCACCAAGATGGATGCGGCCCAGTTAATGCGAGAAGGTTATTTTGCCATTTTTGCTTCCATTGGAGCCAGGATTGAAATCCCGGGATGCTCCCTCTGCATGGGCAATCAGGCCAGAGTCAGACCTGGTTCAACAGTCTTTTCTACCTCCACCCGCAATTTTGACGATCGCATGGGCGATGGGGCTCGCGTTTATCTGGGCTCAGCCGAGCTCGGGGCTATCTGTGCTTTAAAAGGAAAGATTCCGACAAAAGAAGAATATTTCAGCATCATGAATGAGAAGATTTTGCCTCAGGCAGATAAAATTTATCGCTACCTGCAATTTGATGAAATGAAGGATCTGCCCCTTCATTATGCCCATCAATATTAAATTGGTTTCAGGAAAACTGAGTGTTAATTTTTATTGAGGCCAGATTGCCTGGCTGAATTCAACTAAGTTAGATTTATTTATTCTCTGTTTAAGGAGAAAAAATGATTAGCCTGGAAGGGAAAAAGGCTCTGGTTACGGGAGGCAGTCGGGGTATCGGTCGCGCCACCTCCCTGCTTCTGGCTAAAGCCGGCTCTGATGTGGCGATTAATTTTGTGCGCAACGAAAAACGAGCGGCCGAAGTTAAAAAGGCTATAGAAGACCTGGGAAAGAAATGTTTGGCCATTAAGGCTGATATTTCTCGAGAAGAAGAAGCCAGAGGACTCGTGGAGAAGGTTAGGGAAGCGTGGGGAAAAATTGATATTGTCATCAATAATGCCGGCATCTGGACATATGGTGAAATGGGCCAGATGACAAGCGAGGTCTGGCGGGAGACCATGCAGCTCAATCTTGATGCTGTTTTTTATATTATTAATGCCGTTGTCCCTTATATGAAAAAGCAGGGGGGAGGAGTTATCGTCAATGTTTCTTCCACTGCGGGTGTGAGAGGGGAAGCCTATCATTCCCATTATGCGGCGAGTAAAGGAGCCCTGCATGCTCTGACCAAGTCTCTAGCCGTAGAACTGGCTCCCTATGGCATCAGGATTAATTGCGTGGCTCCAGGCTGGGTTGATACTGATATGTGCGCCGAGGTCTTTTCTGACCCGGCTTTCCGGAAAGCCGTGGAGGATTCCATTCCCCTCAAAAGAATACCTCCCCCTGAGGATATTGCCGGGCCCATCCTTTTCCTGGTTTCAGATCTGGCCCGACATATTACAGGAACAGTGCTTCATGTTAATGGCGGTTCTGTTCTCTGTGGATCTTAGCTTGCCAAGCTCTCATTTTTTTGATAAGAAAATAGCCAGCTAAAAGGAGGCTTAAAAATGGAAGAAGAAATTGGCCGAATAACTCATTATTTTTCCCGGATTGGTGTCGGCGTTCTTGAAATAACGGCTGGCGAGCTCAGGGTAGGGGAGACAATTCATATCAAAGGTCATACAACTGATTTCTATCAAAAAGTTGAATCCATGCAGGTAGAACATCAACCCGTCTCTGTAGCCCGGAAGGGAGATTCAGTCGGCTTAAAGGTGATTGAGCCCGTGCGGGAGCATGATAGGGTTTTTAAAGTAACAGAAGAATAATCATTTTTTTCCTTCTTCTTTTTGATCTGATTTAACGCGGAGGAGTTGCCCATGAAGTCAGCCAGAAAGGGAAACTTCAGTGGCTCTGGTGAGATTAAAACTTTACGCCGGGGTCTCAGAAAATGGGAGCAGGCCTATCAGCAGGAACTCAGTTTATGCGGCGAGAAGGAAAAGGAATTCACTTCTATTTCAGGAAGAGCGATTAAGGCTCTTTATACTCCCCTCGATTTGAAAGATTTCGATTATGGGCGGGACCTTGGCTTTCCCGGCCAGTATCCCTTTACGCGGGGCATTCATCCCACCATGTACCGGGGCAGGCTCTGGACAATGCGCCAGTTTTCAGGTTTCGGGACAGCTGAAGATACCAACCGTCGCTATAAATATCTGCTTTCTCAGGGGCAAACAGGTCTGAGTGTAGCCTTCCATCTACCCACCCTGATGGGCATTGATTCTGACCATCCCATGGCCCGGGGAGAGATTGGTAAGTGCGGCGTGGCCGTGGATACCCTGGCTGATATGGAGATTCTCTTTGATGGCATTCCTCTGGATAAGGTAACGACTTCCATGACCATCAATCCGCCCGCGGCAATTTTATGGGCCATGTATATTGCCGTGGCTGAAAAGCAGGGAGTGTCGCCGAAGGTCATTTCAGGAACAATTCAGAATGATATTTTAAAGGAATACATTGCCCAGAAAACCTTTGTGTTCCCGCCCCGGCCATCAATGAAATTGGTCATTGATACCATTGAATACGGCGCCAAAGAGGTACCTCGCTGGAATACCATCTCCATTTCCGGTTATCACATCAGAGAAGCTGGGGCAACAGCCGTTCAGGAGCTGGCTTTTACCTTAAGGGATGGGATTGAGTATGTCGAGTGGGCCCTTGAGCGAGGCCTGAAAATCGACGACTTTGCACCCCGGCTTTCCTTTTTCTTCAATGCCCACAATGATTTTTTTGAGGAGATAGCCAAATTCCGGGCTGCCAGAAAGATCTGGGCCGAGGTCATGAGAGAAAGATTCGGAGCCAAGAAGGAGCGCTCCTGGTGGTTCCGTTTCCATACCCAGACTTCCGGCGTTTCCCTGATGGCCCAGCAGCCCTATAACAACATTATCCGGGTAACCATTCAGGCCCTGGCCGCAGTTCTTGGAGGAACCCAGTCCCTCCATACCAATTCCCTTGATGAAACTTATGCCCTGCCCACCGAGCAGGCCGTGACCATTGCCTTGAGAACTCAGCAGATTATTGCCTATGAAAGTGGCGTGATTAATACCATTGATCCCCTTGGCGGTAGCTATTATCTTGAAAAATTAACCCTGGACATGGAGAAAGAAGCCAAGGCTTACATTAAGAAAATTGATGAACTTGGAGGCATGGTTAAGGCCATCGAACTTGGCTTCCCCCAGAAAGAGATTGCCGAGAGTGCCTATCGTTATCAGCAGGAGGTGGAAAAGAAAGAAAAAATAATTGTGGGGGTTAACGCCTTTGAAATGGAACATGAGCCGATTCCTATTCTGGAGGTTGATCCGGCTGTGGCCAGACATCAACTGAACCGGTTGAGGGAAGTAAAGAGGACTAGAAACAAGACCCTGGTCAAGCAGACTCTGAGTGACTTGAAAAAGGCGGCCCGGGATGAGGTTAATCTCATGCCCTATATTCTCCATTGTGTTCGGGCTTACGCCACCGTTGGTGAAATCATGGATGCTTTGAAAGAGGTTTATGGAGTCTATGAAGAGCCAATTACCTATTAAGGATTAAGGAGAAAGCCATGGTTGAAAGGAAGAAAAAGGAAAAACCGGGCGAAGAACCTATCGGTGAAGCCTGGCCGGCTTACCGGCAGGAGCGACTCCGGGTGCTCATCGCCAAGCCCGGTCTTGATGGCCATGACCGGGGAGCTAAAATTATCTGCCGGGCGCTGCGGGATGCGGGTATGGAAGTTATCTATACAGGTTTAAGGCGGACTCCAGAAGAGATTGTCAATGCAGCCATTCAGGAGGATGTGGATCTTATCGGGCTGAGCATTTTAAGCGGGGCTCATAATGTTCTTTTCCCCCAGATTATGAGGCTCCTGCGTAAGAAGGGAGCCGGTGATATTCCCGTTATTGCTGGCGGCATTATCCCGGAGAAGGATATTCCCCGTCTCAAAAGAATCGGTATTGCTGAAATCTTTTTGCCTGGCACCTCAACCCAGGAAATCATTGACTGGATTAGAAAAAATATCAAAGCCCGAAAAAAGGAAAGAGATACTTGACATCTGATTTTTATTTTGATAAGGAAAAGCAAGATTAATGGCCAGGAATAAGTTTTTATCGCTAATTATAATTCCTCACAAAAGAGGTACAGCTAAAACCATTACCCTCTCCAGGAGGACCAGCCACCTGATTATTTCCCTCAGCCTTGGCCTGGTGGTAATTCTTATTGGTTTCCTGATAGATTATTTCAGTATGAATATAACCAGAGCCAAGTACCATCAGCTTCAGAGTGAAAATCAGGAGCAGAAAAAGATAATTGCCAGCTATGAGAATTCCATCAGGGAACTAAGCGCCCGGATTCAGACTTTCGAAAATTATGCCCGCAAGCTTAATATTATGGCTGGTTTGCGCTCGCCCGAAGTTCTGAAAGAGGCAGGAGTTGGTTCAGGTTCGGAAGCAGATAGTGTGGGGGGAAATCAGTTGAATTCACCTTCTGGATCTTCGCCGACGACAATACCTCTGAATCAGGTTCAGATGAAGGCAGCTCAGCTAGAACAGAATTTAAGCACGCTGCTCAATTTCTTTGAACAGCAGAGAGCTCGCCTGGCTCAGACGCCGACCATCTGGCCGACGGTCGGTTTCATCACCTCCGGCTTTGGCTGGCGGATTGATCCATTTACCGGGAAGCAAACCTTTCATAAGGGCATTGATATTGCTACCAATCTGGGCAATCCAGTCGTGGCGACAGCTGATGGGATAGTGGTTGAAACCAAGAATGATCGGATTGGAGGGAAAACCATTTTAATCAGCCATGGCGGTGGCCTGAGCACTCTTTTTTATCATCTGGATAAGATTCTTGTTCGGCCTGGACAGAAAGTAAAAAGAGGGGAGGTAATTGGCCTGGTGGGTAAAACAGGGAAAGCCTTGGGCCCTCATCTTCATTATGAGGTTCAGGTCAACGGGAAATCGGTTAATCCCCTCCAGTATATTCTTGAAGAAGAATAAATTAGCCTGATTTATTCTTTTCCAGACCAAAACAATCGCCGGGCTTAAGTCTCAGGCCAAGAGAAGCTTCATAGGCTCGCATTTTCGGCCTGTTTTCTCTTTGTAGCCATTCAAGACGATATAAAACATTATCGCCGCAGCAAATGGAAAGACCCTCCGGGCTTATTTTCACTATTTCACCTGGTTTCGACCCTGAAGCGGTTTCTTTGAGAGGTGAGCCTCTAATAATTTTTATTTTCTCCTGACGAAAGAAAGTAAAGGCTCCAGGGGAAGGATTGAGGGCTCTGACGTATCGGTCAATCTTAAGAGCCGGCCATGACCAGTCAATCTGCCCCATAGTTTTCTCAATCTTTGGGGCGTAGGTGGCGAGCGAATGATTCTGGGGAACAGGTTTAATCCGGTCAATCCGGGCCAGAGTCTCGAGCAGAAGCTCAGCGCCGATCTGAGCCAGGCGGCTTTCGAGTTCGCCCGCATTTTCACCGGGTTGGATATCGACCTCGACCTGGGTCAGAATATCGCCTTCGTCCATTCTCTCGTTGAGTTGAAAAATGGTCACACCGGTTTTTTCTTCGCCATTGAGAATTGCCCAGGCCACGGGGCAAGCCCCGCGATATCTGGGAAGGAGGGAAAAATGCACATTAATCGATCGGAATGGGGGAAAATAGATAATTTCCGCCGGCAAAATCTGACCATAAGCAACAACCACAATAATATCAGGCTCTGAAGAACGGATGAGATTGAGAGCCACCTGGTCTTTTCTGATTTTTTCAGGCTGAATGAAGGGCAAGCCATGTTTTAAGGCGAATTTTTTAACCGGAGGTGGGGTAAGCTTTTGACCCCGTCCAGCCGGGCGATCGGGCTGAGTGACGATTAATTTAATTCTGTGCTCCGAGGCCAGAAGTTTTTCCAGGCTGGGTAAAGCAGCCTCAGGCGTGCCAAAGAAGACAATGTTCATGGCAGGGTTTCAAGGCCCAGCTGTTTTTTCAATCGCCGGCGAATCAGGCTCCTTTTGAGGGGCGAGAGGCGATCAATGAAGAGCCTGCCATCGAGATGGTCAATCTCATGGGAAAAGACCCGGGCCAGCAGATTCCTGGCTTCAATTTCAACTTCCTTTCCCTCCAGGCTCAAACCGCGAACCAGCACCCGCCCGGGACGAACAACCTTTTCTCTGATTTCTGGAACCGAAAGGCAACCTTCTTCCTCGATGGTTTCACCTTCCTCCTCCAGGATTTCTGGATTAACCAGGATAATGAGTTCATCCGGTTTTTCACCGACAGATAAGTCCACCGTAATAAGCCTCTGACCTATGCCGAGCTGGGGGGCGGCCAGGCCAATTCCTGGTGCCAGATGCATTGTTTCCACCATGTCTCTGGCCAGGGTGATAATTTCTTCATTGATTTCCAGAACCGGATCAGCCCGCCGATGAAGCACAGGATGACCGAACCTGACTATTTTTCTTACCGCCATGTTTCCATTTTATCAGATGGATTTTCTTTTGAAAATAAAAGGAATTTTTTATTTCTTGAAACTGATTGATTGCTCTAATTTATTTTCAGTTTAATTATGGGTTTATCGCCTGGTTCAACGGGCAAAATGAAGAAATGAACCTGATTTTCCCTGATCTATGTCATTAAGAGAGAGAAGAAGAAAGTTAATTTTTATCTAAATGCTTTTTCCTAAGAATTTGCTTCTGAATATGAGAATGCCTTTTAATATCAACTGAGATTAAATTTAGCTCGCTTTTTAGAAGCATTTATTTATCTTCTGATTAGATCAACCTCTAATTAAATTTTTTGGTTCTTCAGACTTTTTTGGAGTTAAAGATGATGGATTTTATGTCTCTCTACAGCAGATTGAATCCGGGTAACTTCATTCTTGCAGAGGATGATTAGAGAAATATCCCTGAAATCGACAATATTGGGCTTCAACTCGACTTTAAGGATTTATCTCTGGATTCGATAGACCGCAGATTGATAATTCTTTGGCTTTAATTATTTAAAGCCGGAAAAAGCCAGCTTTTTATCTCTAGTAAATCTGAGCCAGGCCTTCAACTCTCCTAAATCACAGCTGAAGGTGGGGCTGGTTCTTCAGCTTTACCGGCATTTCGAAGCGGTACAGCTACCAGATAGATGCCAATCATTATCAGGAAAACCAGGCCAAAGAAATAACTGGGAGTAGCCATAATTCCGGGAATGGGGATATTGAAGAAGGTCAGGGCGGCCCGTACCAGGCCGGTTAAGGCTTCGCCAGCAATGAGACCTGAAGCGAGAAGTATCCCGGTATTTTCCACCCTGGCTTTCTGAGCTTCATTGAAATTTTTCTTCGCCGCCATTTTATCCACAATGGCACGGATGACACCACCGCAGAAAATGGCGAAGGTTGTTTCGAGGGGCAGATACATGCCAACAGCTACCAGCATGGGTGAACGAACCTGAACTAGAATCAGAGCAAAACCCATAAACATGCCCACAATGACCAGGGGCCAGGCCATTTCACCCCCAACAATACCCTGAGCTAAAGCCGCCATCAGCCCGGCCTGGGGAGCAGGCAAATCCTTGCTGCCAAAGGTAAAGGCTCCATGGAGAATCATCAGGGGAAAAAAGAGGACTAGGGAGGAAACTAAAATGCCAATGACATCTCCTACCTGCATCTTCCAGGGCGTGCCTCCCAGGATATGGCCAACTTTGAGGTCCTGAAGCATTTCGCCAGCAACAGCTGAGGATACACAGACGACAGCAGCTACTCCCAGGACAGCCGCAACTCCACTCATCCCGGTAGCACCAATCAGAACCATTAAAATAGCGGCAATAATCAGGGTGGAAAGAGTCAGGCCGGAGATGGGATTATTGGAGGAACCGATGGTGCCCACAAGATTTCCGGAAACAGCAGCAAAGAAGAAACCAGCCAGAGCCATGACCAGGGCTGCCACCAGAGCAGCTCCATAGGTACCAGCAAAAACCCGGTAAACGAAAACCATGAGCAGGAAGCAAAAGGCTAAGCCGCTGAAAACATAGCGAAAGTCTAAGTCTTTCTCGAGCCTCGAAACCTGTTCTACCTTACCGGCAGCCTTTTTTACGTCAGAGACAGACCGCTTCAGCCCGGCCATCAGATTTTTTCTCATGCGATAAAGAGTATAGCCGGCGCCTACGAGCATGCCGCCAACAGCAATAGGCCGGATGATGAAACGCCAGACATGACCAACCATGGCTTCCCAGCTGACCTGGGCCATAGAGACTTCAGGTCCATAGAAACTTGTGACAAGCTGGGGGCCAAGAAAATAAACGAGGAGAGGGGCAAAGAGTCCCCAGGCCAGAACACCGCCTGCAAAGTTTAAAGAGGCGAGCCTGGGGCCAATGATATAACCCACACCGATATAAGCTGGATATATTCCAGGTCCAGCTACGGCTATGGTTCCTCCGGTACCGACAGTGGGCGAAGTTTTGGTTGTGCCCAGGCGGACGAAACTTGAGCCAATGGTGCCCACTTTGATGATGAAATCTCTGGAAGCGGCAAAAAGCTTCAGTACTCCCAGGGCATAAATCAGGGCTCCCACTCCCATGGCCTGAAAAAGGAATTTTGCCCCAGCGCTTCCTTTCTGACCTGCCTTGTGGATTTCCGCGGCTGCCACTGATTCTGGAAAAGGAAGCTCAGGATCTGTGACCATAACCCGGCGCAGAAAGGTCACAAAAAGGATACCCAGCAGGCCGCCAACAAACATCAGGGCTGAAGATTTAAGATAAGCATCAAGAGTATTGAATTTAGTCCAGGCGCCGACAATGAGAAAGGCAGGGATGGTGAAAATGGCACCAGCCGCCACTGATTCTCCGATGGAACCCACAGTTCGGGCAAAATTTTCTTCAAGAATGGAGCCCCTCATCAGCCTGAGCACGGCCATGCCGATGACAGCGGCAGGATAGGTGGCGGCAATGGTCATGCCGGCCCTGAGGCCTAAATAGGCATTGGCGGCTCCCAGGATGACGGTCATAATCAGACCTAAAATCAGAGCCCGAACAGTAAATTCTCTTAACTCTGTTTTTTCGGGAACAAAGGGTCCTTCTTTCATGGTCAAGCTCCTTGAATGGAATGCCTATTGTATATTCAAAATGGGGAATTCAAGTCAAGATGAAATAAATGGCCCTGAAAATTATTTAAAAATCTAAAATTCTTTAATTTAACGCTGAAATAAGATAAAATATTGGGCTGGAAAGGAAAAAGAAATGGGTCTGTTCAACTGGATAAAAGAAAGTCTTTTTTGTGACTTGGCTATTGATCTGGGCACAGCCAATACCCTCGTTTATGTCAGGGGAAAGGGCATTGTGGTGAATGAGCCATCCATTGTCGTGGTTAATAAAATTACGGGTAAGGTAGAGGCTATCGGGAGCAGGGCCAAGGAGATGCTGGGCAAAACTCCGCAGAATGTGATCACGATAAAGCCCCTGAGAGATGGAGTCATCGCCGATTTTGAGATTGCTGAGAAAATGCTGGATTATTTTATCCGGAAGGCCACAAATAATCGCGCCTTTCTTATCCGGCCCAGGATAGCTATTGGCATTCCCACCGGTATAACCCAGGTAGAACGAAGGGCTGTTAAGGATGTGGCCTTAAGGGCGAAAGCCTCGGAAGTCTATTTGGTTGAACAGCCCATGTCAGCTGCTGTCGGCGCTGATTTACCCATTTCAGAGCCAACTGGAAATATGGTGGTGGATATTGGCGGTGGCACGACCGACATTGCTGTTATTTCTCTTAATGGCATTGTTTTCAATCATTCCATTAGAATTGGCGGCAATGAAATGGATGAACAAATAATTCAATACATCAAGAAAAAGTATAATCTTCTCATCGGGGAAAGAACAGCCGAGCAGGTTAAAATTCAAATTGGTTCCGCCTATCCTTTAGACGAACCTTTAACCATGGAAATCAAGGGTCGGGATTTAAGGGAAGGCATTCCCAAAACAGTGGTGGTAGATGATCAGGAAATTCGTGAAGCTCTGGAGGAGGTTGTGGCCGCCATTATCAATGCTATCCGCGTGGCTTTAGAGCGGACACCGCCCGAACTTTCAGCTGACATCATTGACAGGGGAATAGTTCTTACCGGCGGTGGTTCTCTGCTCAGAAATTTTGATAAGAGAATCAGGGAAGAAACTCAGCTTCCCGTATTTCTCACCGAAGACCCCATGACGACGGTAGTTCTGGGAACGGGAAAACTCCTCGACAATATTGAACTGCTGAAGAAAATTGCCGTAAACTGACCCCATTTTAAACAGGGAGGTTCATGGCCCTTCCCTCGAAAGAAAAAAGAAATTTTTATCTATTCCTGATTCTTGTGTTGGCCCATCTGATTTTACTTTCCATTCAGGTTCCCTTGAACCAGGATAATCCTCTGATAAAACAGGCTTTTCTGGCCATAGTGACTCCTGTTCAAGCTGGACTCAGCTGGCTCTGGCAAGGAATGGAAAGTCTCTGGACTGATTATATTTTTTTAAGAAGGGTGAGATCGGAAAATCAGAGGCTTGAAGCCGAGAATTTGCTCCTGCGCCAGGAGAATCTCATTCTCAGGCAGGTTCTGGAGAAGCTGGAAAAGGAGGCTGAGATAAAGGAAAGATTAAGCCAGCTCGCCTCGCCGGTGGTGGTTGCCTCAGTCATTGGTTCTGATGCGGGCAATATTTTCCAGTCCCTGATTTTAAATCGGGGCAGTCAGCATGGAATCAAGGCTGATATGATGGTCCTTGATCCAGAAGGTAACCTAGTTGGTCGCGTCATTGGACCGGTGCTTCGCTGGTCATGTCGAGTTCAGCTGATTACAGATGAAAATAGCGGCACGGCGGTTATCACTTCAAACCGCGCTGTTTCAGGCGTCCTCCGCGGCGATGGTCGGGGACGATGTTATCTTGACTATGTTCTTGTGACCTCTCCTGAAGTTTCGCCCGGTGAGGAAGTTATGACCTCTGGACTTGATGGCCTTTATCCAGCTGGAATCCGGGTTGGTCGGATTATTTCTGTTTCTATTGAAAATGCCATTTTTAAGAAAATTGAGGTTGAGCCCTTTTTCCAGCTAAATGGCTTAAGGCAGGTGGCTATAATTAGATTTGATTTGAGCAGGATATAGGGTGAAGGAAATAAGCAAATCATTGATTTCACCTCTTATTTTTGGAATCGCCCTTATTCTTCAAATTTTGTGGCGCTCTGTGCCTCATTCTTATGTCGACCTTTTTAACTTTCTTTCCGTGGCCGTAATTTTACTGGCCTTGAGGCATGGTGAGGGAGCCGGGGCTATTGGAGGAAGTGTGGCTGGCCTGATTCAGGATTCTCTGACCCTTCATCTTTTTGGCCTGGCTGGCCTGACCAAAACCTGTCTGGGTTTCGCTGTGGGCCTGGCCTATCGCAAACTTAATCTGGCTTCCTTTATTAATCAGCTTCTTTTTATTTTTGCGGCCGGGTCGCTGGAGCTTTTTCTCTGGGCTGGCCTGGCAAATTTGATTTTCGCTTTTCATCCACCCCTGGAATCAGGCACTTTCTGGTTACAACCACTCGGAACAACCCTTCTTTCCGGATTTCTTTTTCGGTTGGTCAAATCATAGGCGGGACTGAGTAAAATCGATGGCCAGAGAAAGGATTTATGAAGATTTCAGTTTCCTTCATCGCCGGGTCAAAAAGATTAAATTTTTATTTATTTTCATTTTTTTATTTTTAATTTTAAGCTACTGGAAAATCCAGATTCTTGACCATCGAAAATACTGGTCCCTATCTGAAGCCAATCGACTCAGGGAGATAGCCATTCCTGCACCCAGAGGACGTCTCTTTGATCGCCAGGGGGTTGTCCTGGCGGATAATACTGCTGCCTTTAAAGCCTGTCTCCTGCGCGAAAACAATCCTCGCTGGAAAGAATCTCTGGGCGAGATGGCCAGACTTCTTCAGCTGGATTTGACCGTTCTCGAGGAACGAATCAATCGCTATGCTTCCCTGCCCGCTTTCATCCCCATAGTTATTAAAGATAATCTCAGCCTGGAAGAAATTGCCAGGATTGAAGTTCGTAAGTTTGAATTTCCTGAGCTTTTTATTGACCGGGAGCCAAGAAGGTTTTATCCTTTCGGCGAGATAACCGCTCATGTCACCGGCTATCTTCAGGAGGTCTCGGCTGATGAACTTAAATCCGGGGAGTTCAGGAAAAAAAGAATGGGGGACCTGATTGGCAAGACAGGCCTGGAGAGAAAATATGAAGCCTGGCTGGAAGGGGAAGATGGAAAGAGAATGGAAATTGTTGATAGCCTTGGTCGCAGCCACGGCGAATATTCCAGGATAGAACCCAGAGCCGGTCGTGACCTTCATTTAGCCCTTGATCTTGACCTGCAGAAAAAAGCCTATGAACTTCTAGAGGGTCGGGAAGGGGCGATCGTTGCCCTGAAACCCAGAACCGGAGAGATTCTGGCTCTGGTTAGCTCTCCTTCCTTTGACCCCAATCTTTTTGTTTCCAGATTCTCTCTTAAGGAATGGACTGAACTCAATTCCCGCAACGATAATCCCCTGGAAAATAGAGCTATCAGAGGACTTTATCCTCCTGGCTCTGTTTTCAAATTAGCTGTGGCTCTGGGCGCTCTCCAAAAAGGCCTTATTTCTCCCCAGACCATGCATTATTGTTCCGGGGAAGCCAATTTTTATGGTCGTTCCTTTGCCTGCTGGCAGTCAGGTGGTCATGGCTGGCTCAATCTGGCTGAAGCCATTAAAAATTCATGCAATATCTATTTTTATCAGGTTGGCCGGCGCCTGGGGATTGAAGACATAGCTCGTACCGCTCGCCAGCTCGGCCTGGGTTCAATGACGGGTATAGATATTCCCGGCGAAAAAGAAGGAGTCGTGCCTGACCCTGAATGGAAAAGGAGGACTCAGGGAGCAGACTGGTTTCCTGGAGAAACCATCTCGGTCTCCATCGGTCAGGGGCCAATCCAGGTAACCCCACTTCAGATTGCTGTTTATACGGCCATAATTGCTAATCGAGGCCAAAAAATAAAGCCACACCTTATAATGGAGAAGGAATTACTGGCAAGCGAGCAGAACGGGCCTCTGGATAGTGCTGATATAGATATGAATCATTTTGAGGCCGTTATTGAAGGCATGTGGCGCTCCGTAAATCAGGGAGGAACCGGACATCTGGCCATGGTCGAGGGTTTTGATGTCTGTGGCAAAACCGGCTCTTCCCAGATTATCAGCCGCGAAAAAGCCCAGAAAACAGGATTGAAGCTGAAACCCCATTCCTGGTTCACCGGTTTTGCTCCCAGGAATAATCCTGAAATTGTGGTTACGGTGGTAGTTGAATTTGGTGGGCTTGGTGGAGCCTCAGCCGCTCCTCTGGCTAAAGAAATTTTTTCTTTTTACAGGAATAAATCCAGGAGCCATGATTAACCGAAATCTGTGGAAAGAAATCGATGGCTTGACTGTTGCCGTCGTCGTGGCTCTTTCTTTAATTGGCCTTCTTTTTATTTATAGCGCCTCTTTCTATCTTCCGGGAAAATACTTTTACAAACAGCTGGCCTGGTTAATTATCAGTTTAATTGGCCTGGCTTTTATTCTTCTCATTGATTATAAACGCCTGTTAGTTCTTTCTCTGCCTCTTTTTATATTAACTAACCTCTTTCTCCTGGCCACCATTATCTTCAGCCGGCGCATTGCCGGTACCAGAGGCTGGCTGGATATTTTTTCCTTCCGTTTTCAGCCGGCGGAAATAGCCAAAATTTCGCTTATCCTCATTCTGGCCTATTATTTTTCTGATTACAGGCAGGAAAAATTGACCCTGCGGGCTGCAGCCGGAAGTGGTGGTCTCGTTGCCATTCCCTTCTTCCTGGTTTTGCTCCAACCTGATCTGGGAACTGCGGCCTGTTATCTGCCCATCCTCTTAGCTTCCCTTTTCCTGGCTGGCTTGAGTCGCCGGGCCATAGCCATAATGTTAATTCTGGCCATCATTATCGGGGCTGCTAGCTGGCACTTCTATCTCAAGGATTATCAGAAAAAGAGATTGATTACGGTGGTTTCTCCTTCCTTTGACAAAAAGGGTTCCGGTTATCATGTTCTCCAGTCAAAGATAGCTGTCGGTTCAGGTGGTTTCTTCGGGAAGGGCTTTAAAAAAGGCACTCAGAGCCAGCTTCGTTTTCTCCCGGCCAGGCATACTGATTTTATCCTGGCTGTGATTTCTGAAGAGGCTGGCTTTCTGGGTAGCCTTACGGTTATAGGACTTTTTGCCTGGCTCATCTGGCTTCTGCTGAAGGCCGTTGAACTGGCCAGAGACAGGGCTGGAAAATATATCATTTTTATGGTGGCTTCGCTCATTGCCGCGGAAGCTATGGTGAACATAGCCATGATTATTGGCTTTTTCCCCATCGTCGGCATTCCCCTGCCCTTTGTCAGCTATGGCGGTTCTTCTCTCCTTGCTCACTATCTGGCTATAGGTTTGGCCCTTAATGTGCGCCTGAGGAGATTTGCCTATGTCTGATCAATTCCCCTGGAAGGAAGAGAAAGAATTCATAGAGCTCCTGCGCCGCGTGCAGAAACCGGCTCGCTACAGCGGCACCGAATGGAATGTTTGCTTGAAAGATCCGGCCAGGGTAAAGATTAAAGTAGCTCTGGTTTTTCCCGATGTTTATGAAATAGGCATGTCCTATCTGGGACAGAAAATTCTTTATGACCTCCTCAATGCCCAGACCGATATTCTGGCCGAAAGGGTCTTTGCTCCCTGGCCTGATATGGAAAGAGAGCTGAGACAGAGAAACTGGCCCCTTTTCTCTCTCGAAAATCGCCTGCCCCTGAAAGCTTTTGATTTTGTTGGCATTTCCCTTCTTTATGAACTCAATTATGTTAATATCCTGACGGTTCTTGATCTTGGCCATATTCCCCTTAAAGCTGAGGAAAGAAAGGAGGATGATCCTCTTATTATAGGCGGAGGTCCCGGTGCTTTAAATCCAGAGCCGGTGGCTCCCTTTTTTGACCTCTTTCTTCTTGGTGATGGGGAGGAGGCCTTCCTTGAAATAATCAGAACTTATGAAAAATTAAAACAGGCCGGCGCCAGCCGTCTTTCTATTTTAAAACAACTGGCCTGGATTGAAGGGGTCTATGTACCCCGATTTTACGCAGCCAGGAAAACTGATAAATCGCCTCTTCTGGTGCTGGAACCACAAGAAGATGTGCCGCCGCAAATCCACAAAAGGATTTTAATGCCTCTGGATAAGGCCCGATTTCCCGTTTCCATTGTTGTTCCCGGCCTTCAGGTTATTCATGATCGGGTGGCCATGGAAATAGCTCGAGGCTGTCCTCAGAAATGTCGCTTCTGCCAGGCTACCTCCATTTATTTCCCTTTTCGATTCCGGCAGCCGGAAAAAGCCATTGAAACCATTCTGGCCAGTCTTGATAATACCGGCTATGAGGATGCTTCTCTGACAGCCTTATCCATCAGCGATTATCCCTATTTTAACGAAATTATTGAAGCCCTGATGGCTGAATTGGAGAAAAGAAGGATTTCCCTCTCATTATCTTCTCTTCGACCAGCTGGCCTGACGAAAGAAGCCATCAAAAATATTCTTAAAGTCAGGAAAACCGGCTTTACTCTTGTCCCTGAGGCTGGAACACAGCGCCTTCGTCAGGTCATCAATAAAAACTTGAAAGACGAGGAGATAATGAAGGCCGCAGAGCTGGCCTTTTCTCATGGCTGGCGTCTGCTTAAACTCTATTTTATGATTGGCCTGCCCACAGAAAATAGAGAGGATTTAGAAGGTTTAATCGCTTTGACTGAGGATATCTATAATCTCGGGCGAAAGATTCTTCATCGGCCGCCGCAGATTAATCTCAGCCTTTCTCCTTTCATCCCTAAGCCCCATACACCCTTTCAGTGGTTGGCCATGGCCCGACCCGAAGAACTCAGGGAAAAAATAAATCTGATTAAATCCAGGCTCAGGCGTTTTCCCACCATAAGAATTAAGGACAGACCCATTGAGATGTCAATGGTTGAGGCTGTTTTATCCCGGGGTGATAGGCGTCTGGCTGATATTCTGGAAAAGGTCTGGAGAAAGGGAGCAAGATTCGAAAGCTGGGGAGATAATTTTAATTTCTCCTGGTGGCAGGAGGCCTTGGCTGAGTCAGGCTTATCAATGGAAGAATATCTTGGGGCTCTGGAGTTGGAGGCTGAGCTGCCCTGGGATCGTTTTCTCACCGGCCTGAAAAAAGAGCACTTAAAACAGGAACTCGAAAGGGCCTGGCGCGAGGAGCCCACACCTTCCTGCTTTGAATCTCAGTGCTCTCTGTGCCTTGGATGCGAGGCTCCAAACCAATTCAAACCCAGAAAGGAAAAAATTTTGCCTTTAGTCTCCGGCGCAAGCAAGAAAAAATCAGAAAAGGTAAAAGAGCGTGGCTGGCTCTGTCGTTATCTTATTTTTTATCAGAAATCAGGACCGGCCCGTTTTCTTTCCCATCTGGATACAATCAGAACCATAGATCGGGCTCTCCGCCGGGCGAAAATACCAGTGGCCTTTTCCCGGGGATTTCATCCTAAAATACTGCTGAGCTTTCCGCCTCCCCTCGCCGTGGGTATGGAAGGTTATGAGGAATGCTTTGAATTGAAGACAGGGGAGCCTCTGGACACCGGAAAGTTTATTGAAAGATTGAACAAATTGCTTCCGGCCGGCTTTAAATTTAATTTAATAAAGGAAATTTCGCCTGCAGCCCCCTCTCTGACCCGAAGACTTGAAGCTGCTCTTTATTTTTTCCCCCTCAATGAGCCAGTCGTCAAAGAACAGCTGGCCGGGCTAAAGCCAGAAACGGGCGAAAATCGTTCGCTGATTGACTGGCTAAAGGAAAAAATTGGGACAATTAAAATTAACCTTGGACCGGGGGAAAACATCTGGTTAGACGAAGACCGCCTGAGGCTTTATTTCCGGCTTCCCCTGCAGGCAGCCTCCCTTCGGCCCAGGGATTTTATCGAAAAAAATCTCGGCCTGGCCGGGTTGAGCTCCTATTTGGTGAGAGAGAAATTCATTTTTAAATCTGAGGAATAAAATTGACATCAGCATGGAGATTGATTATAAGCCTATAAGCACTCGAATCAAAAAGAAAGGAGGCCAAAGTGATTGATTTCAGTTTGACAGAAGAACAACAGGCCCTGCAGGCCATGGCTCGGGAATTTGCCCTGAAGGAAATGAGGCCGAATGCTTCTCGTTATGATCGAGGCGATGAATTCCCCTGGCCCATCATGCAGAAAGCCTTTGAGGCCGGCTTTCTGACCTGCAACATTCCCGAGGAGTACGGGGGCGGTGGACTGGGTGAAATTGAAATGGTGATCATCAGCGAGGAGCTGGCCGCTGGCTGCGCTGGTATGTTTACAACCATCATGGCCAATGGCCTTGCCTTTACTCCCATCATTCTTTTTGGCACAGATGAGCAAAAGAAGAAATTCCTGACGCCTTTTACCCGCGAAATGGGCTTTGCCTCCTTTTGTCTGACTGAAAGGGAGGCTGGTTCTGATGCTGGCTCCTTAAAAACGAAAGCGATTAAAAAAGGCAATGAATATGTGCTCAATGGAGCCAAATGTTTCATTACCAATGGGGGTATTGCCAGACTTTACGTTGTCTTTGCCAATACCGATCCGGAAAAGGGAGCCAGAGGAATCAGTGCCTTTATTGTTCCCCGGGATACTCCTGGAATTACTGTAGGTAAAGAGGAAGATAAGCTGGGTCATCGAGCCTCCAATACCGTTGAACTTTTCTTTGAGGATGTTCGCGTTCCTGAAGAAAATCTTCTGGGGAAAGAAGGGATGGGATTTCTGATTGCCATGAAAACCCTGGACAAAACCAGAGTTTCCGTAGGAGCAGCTGGTGTTGGTCTGGCCAGAACGGCCCTGGAATACGCCATTGATTATGCTAAAACCAGAACCCAGTTCGGCAAACCCATAGCCACTTTCCAGCACATTGCCTTCAAGATAGCTCAGTTAGCCATGGAAATAAATGCGGCCAGGCTTCTCGTTTACCATGCGGCCTGGCTGGCAGACCAGGGCAAGCCCTGCAGCAAGGAATCGGCCATGGCTAAATGCTTTGGGTCTGACGTGGCCATGAAAACCGCAATTGAATGTCTGCAGATTTTCGGGGGCTATGGTTATATGAAGGATTATCCTATGGAAAAACTGATGAGAGATGCTAAACTGCTTCAGATTTATGAAGGTACCAATGAAATTCAGCGCCTTATCATTTCCCGGGAAGTGATTGGACCGATCAAATAAAAAAGAATTCTGAAAAGCCTGCTTTTGGATGGAAAAATAGGGGAAAGAAGAAAGCTTTCTCTCTAAAATTTCAGACTCAATATTGAGGGAAATTTTTAAATTGAAAAATTCCGAAGAGAATGTGAAAAAAAATTTATTTCGCGAATATTTAAAATTTAGTTAGATTTTTCGAAGGGCTTGCTAATTGCCTTCTTCAGTAAAATACTCAGGAATAAGGCCCAGGGTTTCGACTCCTGCTCCTTTGGCAATGTCAATCAGTTCCATCACGCGGACAAAGGGCAGCTTGGCATCAGCCCGGATAAAGATGGTCTTGTCCTGACGGGCAGAGTAAATGGCCCTCAATCTGTCCTGAAGCATGGCCAGATCAATCTGCTCCTGATTAATCATAACAGAGAGGTCTTTTTTCAGGGTTAAGACGATGATTCCAGCTGGAACGCCACCGCCGGTATCCTGAGCGGTGTCAGGCAGCTTCACATCAATTCCCTTCTGGACCATGGGAGTAATGACCATGAAAATAATCAGGAGAACCAGAAGGACATCGCACAGGGGAACGACATTGGGTTCGGCCTTCGCCATAATCGCCTCCTTGTTTTCGGGCTTTAAGAACTAATTTTAATCTAATCTTCTTGCCTTTGTCAATTAATTAAGGACAATTTACCGCTAAAGGTGCCGTTTCCCGTCACTCCTGGCCTTTATATTCGGCATTTCCCGGTTATTTAGCGTTCTTTTGCAGGGGAAAGGGAGTTAAAAGCTTCATTTTTTTAAAATCAGGTTTTAAAAGACGGGATGAGGGAAAGTAACCCTTGCAAATTTAATATAGGTTTTTTGACCTGAATGAAGTCTTTTGCTTCTCTGAATTTTTTTAGAAGGAAAGCCTCTTAGAGATGAGGTGGTCCGGCTTTTTAGGGCATAGCCTGTAGCTCTTCTGAAGATGGTGCTTGCCTCATAGATTTGCCTTTAATGATTAATGGACTTTGCTATGAATTGCCTTTTTTGGCCGGGAAAATTATATTTAAAAGAGAAACCGAAAAAAGGAGGAGGGATGAAAGAACTCAAGGTTGAGGTGGTTGAAATCAAAGAGAGGTGCGGCGCCAAACATAAAGTGGGCGATACATTTTTTATCCGCGGTGAGGGAACGATAGAAATACCGTCTGGCCGGCGGGTCTGCCTTTTTGCTCTTAACAGCCTTTTTCCCTTCCTGACAGCCAAGCAGAGAGAGGATGAACTTCCTGAAGATGATTGGATTGCCGAAACCGAATATCTTACCTGTCCTGATCCAAAGGGCGTGGTTTTTCGGGTAACCTGTCTTGATTAATTTTCAGGGCGCCTGATTTAATCTGATTGGAGGGTCAGTTTTCTGATGGTTGTTTCCCATTTTATTGTCCTGACAAAGGCAAGAGCTTTCTGGCCCAGCGATTCGGCAAGATGAGGCTCGAGGATTATTTTTTCGAGGCTCTGAGCAATGGCTAGGGGGTCAGGCGAGACAACGAAGCCAGCTCCAGAAAGAGAGACGAGCTCAGCTGGTCCGCCGCTATCCAGGCAGGTGATGACAGCTTTCCCCGAGGCAAAAGCCTCGACAGTGACCAGGCCATAATCCTCCTGATAGGGGCCGAAGAAAACAGCTCGACACTCAGCATAGGAGCGAAGAAGTTCTTTTTCTTCCACCCAGCCTGAAAGGATTACTTTTTTTTCAAGTCCAAGCTCCCGGATGAGCCTTTCCAGCCCGGGTCTTTCCGGTCCGTCACCGATAATCATTACTTTTACTGGAGCTGACTTTAAATGAGAAACGGCTCTTATCAGCAGGTCAAATCGCTTTAATTTTTGCAATCTGGAAACAGCCAGAATAAAATCGCCATAACTTTCAAGACGATAGGCTCGCTGGGGCGGGGGAGGGTAGAGGACTTCAGATTTTATTTTTCCCCATGTCCACAGTCTCTGCTGCACAGTTTTTGACTGAGCAAAAACTTTAGTTACCCGGTGCTTGAGCAAATAATTATCGAGGCGGTGAAGCCACCAGCGTTTCAGACCTTCTTTTACCCTGGCCGGAAAGGATAAATGTGCCGAGAATTGATCCCAGAGGTCATAGTATTCCCGAAAACGGTGATTGAGCCAGTTGACATGAAAGGGATGTCTTAAAGCGAAACTGGGAAAACGGAAGGAAATAAGGAGATCTATCTTACGGCCCAGGCCATCCTCAGTCAGGTCAGTCAACCAGTTGGCCAGATAAGCCTGAAAAATACGGCCAAAAGGGTTCTGGGGGGTTAGAAAAAGCTCAGCCTCATGACCCGCCTGCTGGAGAGCTGTAACGGTGGAGCGAGCAATAACAAGATGCCCTCCCTCAACAAAAGGAACATGGGAAGTCGCCACAGCAATCCTCATTTTTTCTTTTTTTCCTAAAAATTTTTCACCTGAATCGCTCAAAGCTTAAGTTTGGTTGAATCAAGGATTTCATTTCTTTACCAAAAAATTTTCCAAAAAATCCAGTAGAGTAAATATAACATATTTTTTCCTTCTGAGGCGAGATATTATTTAAGGTGGCCAAATATGAATTAAAGCAGAAGATTTCAGCCTGCCTTTTTCCTCCCTTTAAAAAGAAGCGACATATTTATAAACTAAGGGAAAGAAAAAATCAGATTTTTAAATGGAGGGAAGAACAATGCAGGCCAGAAAGAAAAAGAGGTCTGAGGGTCATGTTTCTTTCTGTCTGTATTCTGTATTTTTAATTCTTTTAGTTTTTCTATTTATTCCAGCTCAATCACAGGAAAAAAGAAAGATCAGCCTCGAAGACTTTTACGAACTTAAAGAAATCAAAGCCCTGAGTTTTTCGCCCGATAATCATTGGCTGGCCTATGTCGTGACCTCGAAGGATAAAGCAAAAAATAGTCGCTATTCAAATCTCTGGATGGTGCCGGTCGCTGGAGGGAAGTCTGTCAGGCTGACCTATCAGGAAAAGAAAGATGATTTGCCCGCCTGGTCGCCCGATGGACGCTATCTGGCCTTCATCTCAAACCGTTCTGGCAAAAGCGGGCTCTGGCTCTTTAGAGCTGAAGGTGGTGAGCCCTACGAGCTGACAAAAATGGAGACCGACATTGAAAGTTTTGTCTGGTCACCTGATAGTTCCAGGATAGCCTTTCTGGCCAAGGATCCGAAAGGGAAAGAGAAAGGAGAAAATGAAGGCAGGGAAATTATCGTGGTCAATCGCCTTCAGCATAAACGGGATGGGGAAGGCTATCTCGATGATCGCCACAGGCACATCTGGATGGTACATGTTTTATCGGGCGAGATAAAAAAACTTACTGATGGCCCCTTTGATGAGGAAGATATCAGTTTTTCTCCTGACGGAAGGGAAATAATTTTTAGCTCCAACCGGACAGCGAATCCTGAGGCTAACCGGAATAGCGATATCTGGGCGCTGGAGATAGAGACAGGGAAAATAAGACAGATAACTACTGATTCCAGGACAGAAACAAATCCCCGCTTTTCCCCTGATGGTCGTTCTGTCGCCTATTTACAGACTTCAGGACCGGTTTATGGTACCAATTTTTTGTGGCTATCCTCGGCCGATGGAAGCCATCCCCGCAAGCTCACTTCTTCCCTGGATCGAAATGTTCTGCCCAAATTTTTCTGGTCAGGGGATGGCCATTATATTTATTTTTGCCTTGAAGATAGTGGAAATCAGCTTTTAGCCAGGGTGGAAACAGAAACCGGAAAGATGGAAAAATTAATCAGCGGGGAAAGAGTCATTAATAATCTGGCTGTTTCCGCTGATGGTCATTATCTTGCCTTTACCAGCAGCGATCCGATAAACCCACCTGAAATCTATATTTGCCGCTCTGATGGCCAGGACTTGAGAAAATTGACCTCCCTTCATGAGGAATTTTCAGCCAGATTGAATTTAAGCTGGCCTGAAAATATTCATTATCGCAGTTTCGATGGCCAGGAAATTGAGGGCTGGATTCTCAAACCGCCTGATTTTGACCCAACTAAAAAATATCCTTTAATAGTCAGGGTTCATGGTGGACCCAATGCCCAGTACGATACTTCCTTTAACTTTGAATTTCAGCTTCTGGCGGCTGAAAACTATGTCGTTCTCTACACCAACCCCAGGGGTAGCTCCGGCTATGGTGAGGCTTTTGGCCGGGCTATCTGGGCGGATTGGGGAAACAAGGACTTAAAGGATATTCTTGCGGGCATCAATTATGTCATTAAGAGAGGCTATGTTGATCCGGGGAAAATAGGTATTTACGGCTGGAGCTATGGAGGCATTCTGGTCAATTACGCTATTACCAGAACCAATCTTTTCCGCTCAGCTGTCTCCGGAGCGAGCGACAGTGATTATTTTAGTTGCTACGGGACAGATGATCTTCATCTTTGGTGGGAAGAAGAACTGGGCCTTCCCTGGGAGAATTTTGAGCTTTACCGCCGTCTTTCGCCGATAAAAGAGGTGAAGAAAGTCAGAACACCAACTCTTTTTCTCTGTGGCCAGTTTGATTATCGCTGTCCTCTTCCGCAATCCGAAATGATGTATCTCAGTCTCAAGCGTTTGGGCGTGGAAACGGAGCTGGTTATTTATCCGGGCGAAGGACATAATTTAAGCCAGCTGGACCATCAGATTGATCGGATGAAGAGAGTTCTGGCCTGGTTCAATAAATATCTTAAATAGGTTCTCAGCGGTTAAACAAATTTCCCCATCCAGTTCCCTTAAAAATTTCAGGAAAAATAATATTCCTTTATTCCCGTTTTTTGCTTGATTTCCCAAAAATATTTTTTTAAATTAAACAAAAGAGGAATGCGGGGAGGAAATTAAATTTTAAGAAATTGATAATAGCCCAAATGGAACTAAAAATATTTCATTTTTTGAACCAAAAGCAGAAATTAATTTTTTAAAAGGAGGGGTAATGGTCAAAAGCTTAAGTCGGGGCCTGACCTTAACTCTGATTTTTCTCCTGGCCCTTGTACCTGTTTCCGGCCAGCGCTTAACCGGCCGGCTGATGGGTACGGTGACTGATGAGAATGGCCTGCCTTTACCCGGTGTCACGGTGGAACTATCCAGTCCATCTCTTCTTGGTGGTGTTCATACTCAGGTTACGGGGACTGATGGAGAATATCGTTTCCTGAATTTGCCTCCAGGAACATATAAGGCTGTTTTCAAGCTCACCGGCTTCCAGACGCTCGAAAGAACCGGAATAATCGTTTCCCTGAACATGACGACCGTCGAAAATATCACTCTGAAGCTGGCGACCATTGAAGAAAATGTGACGGTAACCGCCGCTTCCCCTATTGTGGATGTTAGCAAATCAGGCATATCCACAACTTATTCCAAGGTTCAGCTGGAGAAGCTTCCTTTTTATCGCAATACCTACTTTGATATTGTCAATCAGACAGCTGGTTTTACCACCAGTCATGGGGAAAACTCTTCGCGCTTCATGGCCTATGGTTCCAATTCAGAGGAAAATGCCATGTATGTGGAGGGCGTAGACTTGAGCAATCCAGAAATAGGTACGGCCTGGTCCTGGCCTGTGCCCGATATGTTTGAAGAAGTGGAAATCACAGGAATTGGTGCTCCGGCTGAATATGGCAATTTCGCTGGCGCGGTCGTCAACATCGTGACTAAATCCGGTGGCAACAATTTTTCAGGTAGCGCTTCCTATTATGGCCAGTACAAAAAGTTGACAGGAGATAATAATCCCAAGCCTTATAATCCAGCGACAGGCGAAGGCTATTATTCCTTTAATCGAGTTAAGTGGTACGACTTTGCCTTTACCCTGGGTGGACCGATTTTAAAAGATAAAATCTGGTTTTTTGCTGTTTATAATGATACGCTGGATAAAGCCTCTGATTTTGGTGATGATCCAAATTATCCTTACAAAAGCACCCATAATGAGCAGCTAGTTAAGATTTCTGCCCAGCTGACCAAAAATCATAAGCTTGTTCTGATGTACAACCGGCAAAAAGACTATGGTTCGGGCGCACCTGACCCTTACAATATGCCTGAAACCGTGATGGGCGAAACGGATCTGGTTCATATCTGGACAGCCATGTGGACCTGGGTCATCAGTAAAGATTCATTCTTTGAGCTGAAATATTCCGGTTATTACAGCCCTAACGATTATCAGCCAGCCTTTGGCGGTTCAATTTATAATCCACCTCATTATGACGGCGCCACCGGAGTTACCTCGAATGGGCCTGTCTGGCCCTGGTTCTATAAGGTTACGCGTCACCAGGCCAATGCTTCCCTGACTCATTTTGCCGATGATTTTCTGGCGGGCGACCATGAATTCAAGATTGGCGTTCAGTTTAATCGGGGAACTTCCGATACCTATGGCGGTTATGGCGGCGGAAAATTTTATTATGATTATGCCGGTGAGCCTTATCTTCTTTATGAATGGGATACCAATCGTTATGGCGGCACCGTGGTTAATATCGGTGCTTTCGTCGATGATTCCTGGAAAATAGGTGACCGTCTGACCCTAAACCTGGGGCTGAGATATGACCATCATGATGCCTATATTCCTGCTTTCCCCTTGATGCACAATTTCAAGGAGACAGGCGAAAAGGGAATTGGTATTGATGACCTCATCATCTGGAATTCTTTTTCCCCCAGAATTGGTCTGGCCTTTCAGCTGACAAGAGATCAGAAAACTTTATTCAAAGCTTCCTATGGTCGCTATTATGTCTATCCCTATATCGCCAACTGGGAATGGCCTGGCCCCAATGCTCCCGATAAATACATCTATTACTGGGATGGGACGAAATGGGTTCTCTGGTATGTTCTGCCCACTGAGGCGGGCTATACAATGGATCCGGACATCAGAAACCCCTACTATGATCAGTTTTCCCTCGGGCTCGAAAGACAGGTAACCAATAACCTGGCGCTACGGGCAACTTTTATTTATAAAAATGGCAAGGATGTCTTTGGGTATGAAGACCGAGGTGGTAAATATGAACTTGTGACCAGAGTTTCCCCTGATAATGGCCAGGCCTATCAGGTTTGGAACTGGGTAGGTGGGGAATTCGATTACTGGCTGACCAATCCTAAGGGCTGGGGGCAGACCTATCGCGGTCTTATTTTAGAAATTAATAAGCGTTATGCCGACAACTGGATGCTCACTGCCTCCGTTACCTGGTCGAAAGCTGAAGGCCTGAACCTGAGTTCCTTAGCCACAGGCGGCTATGGAATGAGCCAGTCCCTGGTCTGGTACACCGGGCAATTCGGGACTGACCCCAATCAGCTGATCAATGCCAAGGGGCCCCTTAATCTCGATAAAAGATGGCTGGTTAAAGTTTCTCTGGCCTATAACTTCCCCTTTGATATTCTGGTAAGTGCCAATTATCTCTTTCAAACAGGCCGACCAACGCTGAAATTTGTGCGGATTAAAGATTTGAATCAGCCTTATACGGTGAGGATTCAGGCTGAGCCCAAGGGTAAAGAAAGATTTGATTCCCAGCATCTGCTTAATCTGAGAATTGAAAAAACTTTTGTTCTTTACCGCACGGCCAGGTTGAGCCTTTCCGGCGATATCTTTAATGTGCTCAATGATGCTACCGTGACCCGATGGCGTTCCTATAATGTCTGGAGTGCCAGCTATAGAGAGCCCATGTGGATTCCTTATCCCCGTCGTTTTCAGCTTGGCCTTAAATTCCAGTTCTAATTATTCAGCCTGTTTTTGGAGCTATCAGAGGGGGCTTGGGCCCCGGATTTGAGGGCTTCGAGGTGGCGGGCTTTCTGCAGATGAAGATTAGCTTTTTCTGGCTGATGAAGGCGATGGTAGATATCAGCTAAAAGAAAATGACCGAAAATCTGGGTGGGTAAATCCGGCTTTAGATTAAAGGCTTTAAGAGCAAGCCTTTCAGCTTCAATCAGGTTCTCACCTTTATCCATAATTATTTTTGCCAAGAAAAGATAAGCCGGGGCATACTGATCATTTTTTTCCAAACAGCTTCTGAATTCCTTTTCCGCCGCAACCAGGTCTTTCCTCCGGAAGAAGAGAAGGCCAAGATTGAAGTCGGGCCGCCAGTTGTAGGGACAGGTTTGCTGTTCTTTTCGGTAGGCTTCAATAGCCAGTTCCATTTCGCCTCTGGCTTCGTGGAGAAGAGCCAGGTTAAAATGGGCATTTAAAAGAGGCTGGCTTCTTTCCTGGCTGAGGGCTTGCCTGATCTCTCTTTCAGCTTCATCGAGCTTTCCCAGGGCTAAATAAATCGCTCCCAGACGATTGCGAAGAAATCTTGATTCCGGGTCAATTTCGACGGCTGCCTTTATCATTTCCAGAGCTAATTCATTTTTTCCCATGTCCTGATAAATATCGGCCAGATGAATGTAGGGCTTGGTGTCCTTAGGATCAAGGTCAAGAAGGCGTTTAAAACCATGGATAGCTGCTTCGAGCTGATTACTTTCCTTATAGGCCATGGCCAGACCGAAAATAGCTTCATAATATTCAGGGTCCACTTCGAGAGCTCTCTGGAATTCCTTGATAGCCTCCTCATATCTTTTCTGTTTGGCGAGGAGATAACCCAGAAGATAACGGGCCTCAAGGACTGAAGGGTCCTGGTCAAGAATGGTCCTGATCTTTCTTTCGGCCGCTTCGAATTTTTCTTCAGAAATCAAAAACTGGGTCAATTTAATCTCATTATAAAGCACTATTCTGTCTTTGGGATCAGCCCTTTTAGGGCCGGGCCTTTCCCGGGTTAAATGATGGAAAGAACCAATGTAGCCAAGAGTCTGAAGCTTAAGAAGCGAATCCTGGTCAATGTTCTGAATCCGAGCTGCCTCAGCCTTCTGGCTCGAGAAATGCTTAATCAATTGATTCAGCTCCTTCTGCATTTTCCGGCTGAGGGATTTTTTCTGATCGAAAAGATTATTCTTTTCACCGGGGTCATGGCTGAGATCATAGAGTTCGGGTCGGGGAGCAGCAATGAACTTGAAATTATTTTGCCTTACTCCCTGAAGTTCACTCCAGCCATAATGATAGCGTGGATAAAATGTTTCACTGTAAATTGGGCGGTCATTTTTCTCCCGGCCTAAAAGAAGTGGCCAGAGACTTTTTCCCTGAATTGAGCCAGGGTTGGCGACAGCAATTAAATCCAGGATGGTGGGCATGATATCCAGACTGCTCACCTGAGTTTTGATGATTTTCCCCCGGAAACTGTTTTCCCCGGGCAGGCGAATAATCAAAGGAACTCTGATGACAGCCTCATAAATAAAGAAGCCATGGGCGCTTTCTTTATGCTCACCCAGGCTTTCGCCATGATCGGAGGTCAGAACAATCAGCGTTTTTTCCAGCAGATTCTGCTTCCTCAAAAAATTCAGAAATGAGCCGATGAGCTGGTCAACATAGGCAATTTCACCATCATAGAGGCCATAGGGCCTTCCCTGATACAGACTCCGATAGGGTTCAGGTGGATCATAGGGAGTATGGGGATCATAGAGATGAATCCAGACCATGAATTTTTCCCTCCCCGTTGTTTCGAGCCAGCGACAGGCTTCCCTTAAAACTTCATCCCCTCTTCGCTGCACTGCATCCAGGCTGATTTTTTTATATTTGGTTAAATCAAAATTGTCGTAATAATAATCGAAACCCTGATCCAGACCCCAGCGGGAATCAAGTACAAAGGCGCCAATAAAAGCTGCAGTTTTGTACCCTTTTTCTTTGAGAATTTCAGCCAGGGTTAGCTGGTCCGGATTAAGGTAGAAACTGCCATTATCCCTGACACCATGATAAAGAGGATAGGTGCCGGTAAAGATGGAGCAGTGGGCTGGAAGTGTCAGAGGCACAGGTGAAATAACCTGCTCAAAAAGAATGCCCTGAGCCGCCAGCCCGTTAATATGAGGTGTCTTCACCCCTTTATAACCATAACACTCAAGATGGTCAGCCCGCAGCGTGTCAATGGTAATGATGATGATATTAAGATGGTCTTTAAGCTCAGGCGGCAGAAGATTTTTTTTAGCCAACGACGACGGGTGAGAAATAAATTTAAAAAGGAGAAAGAAAATGGTAAGAAGGAATAAGAAAATTATCAGAATTAAAAGGCCTTTGCCTTTAACTTTCAAAATAATTTTTCCTTCAAAAAGAACTAATTATATGCAGCGCTTCGGTCGCCATTTCTGGACCCACATTGCTCTTGATTATAACACAAAATAAGACTTCTCTTGATTATCTTTTTTTGAGGAGCAGAAAAAAATATTTCAGGAAAGGGTTTTCAGAGCCTTTTTGTGTTGCCTGGTTTTAAAGACGAGCAAAGCTTTCCCCAGACCGGCTGAGGTGCCATAGCAGTAATGAATATCAATGGCGGCATTACCCAGCAGAGCACCAATTTCAGCCCCGGCGCCGACTCGATCGCAGATTTCGCAGGTAATCACCTTTTCCATTTTGACTTTATATCCGAGGCTGCGGAGGCATTTCTGGGCTAAATTGTTGTCGGAAGTTATCAGATAAAAAAGACCTTTTTCGCCCTGAGCCTGGGCACAGAGGGCAATCAGGTTAATGCCGGCATTGGCCAGAGTGCTTAAAACTCTTCCCAGAATACCCGGCTCATTGGGCGTTATGACCCGAAGTTCAGTTTCTTCTTTAACCTGAGACACTTGAGGCCTCCCTGAAGTTTTCAGATTATAACAAAAAGAAAATTTGAATTCAAAAAATATTAGAGCTAAGATAAAAAATCTTTTCATGCCTGAATTTATTTCCTTGAAGGAGGCTGATCATGGTCGACCGAGTCAGAGTGGCCATAATTGATAATTCAATCTACCCGCATCTTTATAAACCGGTTGACCACTGGAAAAAATATCTTTCTGTCCCCTTTAAAGCTTTTCGGGCTCCGGAAGGCCGGTTACCTGAGGTTAATGATGGCTTTACCCATATCATCCTGACTGGTTCTGAAGCTTCCATCGTCGAGAGAGAAAGCTGGGTTCAGCAGGAGATAGATTTTGTCAGGCAAGCTTTCCATAAAGGGCTAGCCCTTCTTGGAAGCTGCTATGGCCATCAGCTCCTCATTCTTGCCCTTCTGGGGGAGGAGCATGTCCGGCGCGCACCGCAACCCGAAATTGGCTGGATAAAAATCAAGGCCTTTCAACGCCATCAGCTTTTTGGAGGAAAGGAAGAATTTTATGCCTTTTCCATTCACTTTGATGAAGTGATAAACCTCAAACCTCCCTTCCATATCCTGGCTGGAACAGAAATCTGTCCGGTTCAGGCCTTTGAGATGAAAGGAGAGAGGGTCTGGGGGCTGCAGTTTCACCCTGAAATCAATGAGGAAGAAGCGCGTTGTTTCTTAAATGAACTTATCCTAAAGGGATGGCCCCATCAGGAGCTCTTTTCCCAGGCCTTAAGGATGGAAGCTCGAGATTCCGGGATTATTAAGCCCATAATTTCCTTTTTCCTTGGCAGCTAAATTCTGGCTTTGATCTGACGTCCTAAAAAAAAGAAGATAAAATCAGGTTCTATCCCCTATCAATGTAATAGTGTTAAAAAAAACAATATTCAGGAGCCGGCTGGTTAAATTTTTAATCTGAAAGAGGTCGATTTTTCTTGACATTTTTATTGACTTTCCTTTAATTTAGAGATGATTCAAATCAAAAATCATAGAATTTTAATAAAAGGAGGTAAAAGATGAGAGGGAAAAGAGCGGCTTGCTTTGTCATCATAGCCTGTCTGCTGATATCCAATTTTGCTTTTGCCCAGACGAAGAAGCTGACTTCCATTGGCCGTTACACCTTTGTTCGCATAAGAGGTGTCATCCCGACCCAGGAAGTGATGAAGCGTCTGGTTGATCTTTATGCGGGTGATATTAAATATGGTTTTGATCTGGCTGGTTATGGCGACCTTTACCTCCCTTTCATGGAACAGCTTAAAACAGCTCAGTTTGAAGAGAAATCTCTGCCTGTGGGCGATAAGTTGATGTGGATGCTCTTCCGCTCCCAGGGGAAAATTAAAATTGTCAGGGATGTGGAATGGGCTGGCAAAAAGCCCCTCGATGTTTTTGCCTTTTATGTGGTTAAAGATTGGAAAAAATACGAATTCGTTATGCCCAGGCCCTGCGGCAATATTTCTTTGCGGAGCATTGAGGAGGTGGCTCCGCCTGAAGCTATCTGCAGGCTGTCAGTTAGCCCGGCAAAAATTAACATTAAGGGAAGCGTGGTAATTGATATGAGCGGTAGCCAGAATGCTAAAGCCATGAGGGTCGATGTTTTCGGGCCAGATGGAGCAAAAATTACAACCCATCAGCTCAAGCCTGAAAATGCCAAGGTCACCATGACGCTGGATAAACCTGGAGATTACCGTTTCCAGGGGGTGGCTATAAATCTGGCGGATAAACCATCCACCAATCCCTGTGAGGCCAAGGTCCATGTTAATTTTCCGCCCACCTGCCGCCTGACTGTTTCCTGCTCCCCCTGCCTCAATTATGTCGGCAAGCCCATTACCTTTGATGCTTCTGGCTCAACTGACCCTGATGGGGAGGTGGTTCGAGCTGATTTTGAACTTCTGGACAAGGATGGCAAGGTGATTGAAAAATTCAGCTCAACCAGCAAACCCTTCACTTGGAGCAAGACTTTTGTCAAGGGAGGAACATATACAGTTACCTGCATCGTCACGGATGATTTTGGGGCTGTTTCCGAGTCCTGCCGGGCTACCTTTGAAGTAACTCCGAAGAGGAGCTTTGTTGTCGCTGAAGGTGGACCTCTTTTTGCCAGAGGAAGCCATGGACCCTATTTCTTTGGACGGATTGGTTTCCTTTACAGGTTAATACCTGATCCCCTTGATCTTGTAATCACTGCTGGTCCGGGCCTTGCTCTGAAAGGCGAACCCTGGAAATCTTTCCTGATGGGCAACGTTATGCTTATCTATCATACTGGCCCTGCCTATTTTGGCGGCGGTCTTGGTTTCGCTACCAAAGCGAGAGAGGATCGAAAGGGTTCAGTAGAGCTCCTGGGCGAAGTCGGAGTTGATGTTTTCAATTATTATAATTCGGCCGGTTCCCTTTTCTTTGAAGCCAGGGGAGCTGTGGGCGAAGGCCGTTCCTTCTCCAAGTATCACAAGTTCGCTTTAGGTTTCCGATTTATTTTCTAAATCAGATAATTGATGTAAAAAAAAGGCCGGCCATGTGGCCGGCCTTTTTTCTTTCACGTGTTTATTCTTCCAAAAAAATAAAATATCTCGGCGCCTGAGCGATCCTGGTAAAAAATCTATTTCATCTTTAAATTATGGGTCTTGAAAGAGGATCAGGACTGACAACGAGCTTTCTTGTCTGGACTTCTTTGCCGTTAACGACCAGGCTGATAAGGTAAGTTCCAGGATCAGCTGTTGCTCCCCGGCCAGGGGCCAGACCAGGCCCCATGAAGGCACCTCTCTCTCCAACCGGCTGAGCTTGCCTCAGGGATAAGTTCCAGAAAACCTTCTGAATTCCCGGACCAGTGGCCCCATTCAGTTCTTGAATGACCTTGCCTTCAATATCCTTGATAACAATGTTTACCTTCTCTGCCTTCGTTTTCAAATAGTAATAAAGAGTCGCTCCAACAGGCGGATTCTGCGCCCGGGCAGCCTCGCCATAGGTGCCACCACGTCGGTCGAACATGTTCCATTTAATCACTTCCTGGGGCTCGAAAAGATAGGCTTCCCTGGCCAGATTTTCTGCCTTAAATTCTTTGAGAGGAAAGATATCAGCAATATAAATTCCCCGGCCGTAGGTCCCTATGACCAGGTCTCGGTCCCTTTTTTGAATGGCCAGATCCATAATAATGACATCAGGAGCAGTAGAGGAAAATTTGACCCAGTTTTTGCCCTGATCAAAGGTGACATAAAGGCCATAATCAGTGGCCAGATAAAGGATATTGGGGTTATGGGGATCCTCTTCCAGATCGTTGACCGGACATTCGAGTCCGCCACTGATATCCTCAAAGGTTTGACCGAGGTCTCTGGTGACATAGAGATAGGTTTTGTCTTCATTGTGGGTGCGATAGCCTGAATAGGCCACATAGCAGGTATTTTCCTCAAAGGCCGAGGGCACAACCCTGACCACCCAGCGGTCATAGGGAATTCTGGCTCCTTTTATGTCCTTCCTGGGCTGACCATTCTTATCATAAAAACGAGCGGTAATATTGATCCAGGTAACCCCGCCGTCCGGACTCATCTGGAGATTACCATCATCTGTTCCGGCCCAGAGTAGACCGGGTTTCCTGGGTGACTCTGCAAAAGTATAGATGGTGGCATATTGCAGATTGGTCTTTTTAGAAAGCTCAATCTTTTCTTTTTCATTTTTGGAAAGGTCAGGGCTGATGGTCTGCCAGGTTCCAGGTTCTCCTCTAGTCAGGGAACGATGAACATACTGGGAACAAATGTAGACAATACCGGGATTGTGAGGCGAGAGAATAATCGGGGCATTCCATTGATAGCGCTGGGCCGGTGCGCCCGCAGCTACCTCTTCGGGTGTGTTACGTCGGGCGAGTCTTATGGTTTCTCCGTTTCTTAGATCCATGCGGCTTGAGCTGCCGAACTGGCTTTCATAATAAATAAATTCATTATTCCAGTAATCCCTGACGACATAAAAACCATCCCCGGTGGGCAGATATAACCAGTCAGCCGGATAAACGCCGTTGGGATTGCGATTACGGGAGGGCCCTATCCAGCAGCCATTATCCTGGGTTCCGCCCATAACGTTATAAGGCTGGCAGTTGTCCACGGCGACATCATAGAATTGCTGAGCACTGATGGTTTCTTTTTGATGCCAGTGTTTACCTCCATCCCAGGTTTCACTCAAACCTCCATCATTGCAGCTCAGAATATGGTTGGGATTCTGGGGATCAATCCAGAGGGCCCGATGGTCAACATGGGTTTTGAAATTGCCGTCCCAGCCCGATGGCCGAAAGGTCTTACCTCCATCTTCAGAAATGGTGACATTGACATCACACGAGAAGAGACGATTTTCATTGGTCTGATCAACATAGATCCGGCCATAATAGCCAGCTTCAGATTGATTGACCTGGGCGCTTCCACCCACAATCTTATATTCTGTCATCCGCTGCCAGGTTTCTCCCTGATCTGTCGATCGATAAATTACTCCCGATTTTTTAACCGGCTCCAGATTGCGGAAGGCATCAGCATAAAGAATTTCAAGGACATGACGATTAATAACCTGATAGCGACCTTTAGTATTTTCTGATTCCGGTTCCTTGAGCATCTTTTCAACTTCCGCTATGGCCTCCATTAATTGTTTGTTCTTAGAATGAACCTTCCTGGCCACCTGATGGAGCTTAGTTAAATCAGCGCCAATCCGGGTCAAAAATTCCTTATCTCGAATTAAATCGTTGAGCTCGCGGACAAGGCTGGCTTCGTCTTCGGCCTGAAGGGGCGTAAATTTGACAAGTCTGGCTATTTCCGGATGGATCTTATAGGTTTTGAATTTGTTGAAATAAAAATCGTCGCGGAAGAGTTGTCCCTGCCTGAAATTGGCGGCGTTTTCCCTCTGGTCATAGCCGAGATTGACTTCCTCATCAAGGCGGGCATAGATGATGCTGGGATTCTTTTCGAAAATGGCCAGACCATTTCTTCCGAGGTCGATCTCAAGGGGTAAACCCTGGGTCAATTTTTTCCAGGTCTTGCCACCATCAGTGGTCTTATAGAGATGATTGCCAGGCTGTCGGTCAATATAAGTCCAGGTGCGGCGATAAGTTTTATAAGCAGCAGCAATGACAATGTCAGAATTGCGAGGGTCAATGACAAAGTCAGCTACGCCTCTGTCCTTGACAGGAAAAACATTGGTCCAGGTTTTGCCTCCATCAGTACTTTTATAAAGGCCTCGCTCGCAGTCCATTTCATTATCATAGAGCTTGCCCTCGCAGGCCACATAAACTATGTCCGGATTCTTAAAATCGACTTCGATCTTAGGAATAAAATAACTTTTGCTGAGACCGAGGTGAGTCCAGGTCTTCCCGCCATCAGTTGATTTCCAGACGCCATTGCCATGAGCGGCGGAGCGGGCATGGAGCGGTTCGCCCGTGCCAAGATAAAGGATATCAGGATTGGAGGGTGCAATGGCCAGATAGCCCATGCTCATATTACCGTATTTGTCAAAAATAGGCTCAAAGTGATAACCACCATCAACTGTTTTCCAGAGTCCGCCACTGGCCGTCAGAACATAGTAGATCAGGGTTTGACCTCGAGGTACGGCTACATTGGTGATGCGACCAGAAAAAGACCAAGGGCCAATATGACGCCAGCTGAACTGGTCGAGATCCCTGGTTTCGATGGGTAGTTTCTCCTGGGCAGAAAGAAGGGAAATAAAAAGAAGGGAAGATAAAACCAGAAAAACCAGAAAGCGTTGTGATAACTTCATGATACCTCCTTAAAAATTTATAAGGAGCCTTTATATCAAAAAAAGAAATGGAATTAAAGCTGGAGCTAATTAAAATAGAGCTGATTAGAGAAAAAATAAAAAACAAGAAAAAAATAAAAATAGAATCAGATTTTAAAAAGCCAGTTTCAGCTGCTGAGGCGGGCTAAAAGGTCGTCGGGTAGAGCAGTTACCTCAGCTCTGGAATTGACCGGGACATGGATTGTATATCCCTGGGCAATTATGGTTGTCCGCTCAGGATCGAGCAGGCGATAGGCGAAGACGATTTTTCTGGGCCTGGCCTCACAGCAGGCTACCTGAATAAGGAAGCGGTCATCATAACGAAGTGGCCGCCGGTAGCGGCAAAAAGCTTCCACCACCACCAGGACAAAGCCTTTTTCCTCAATTTCTTTATAAGGCAGGCCCTTCTGCCGGCAATATTCCGTCCGGCCTATTTCGAACCATTCAAAATAATGCTTGTTATGGGCTACTCCGAAACGATCTACCTCAGAATAGCGAACCCTCGCCTCTATTTCTACCGGATATTCAGGAACCTCAAGATAGGAATTAATCGACAACTTTGCCGAGCTTGGCGAGTTCTTCGTTATAATATTTTCGGTAGAGGATTTCCCACTCACGGCTACCTTCTTCAATAGGCTTTTTCTGAGCCCTTATTTTTTCCACCGCCTTTTTATCCAGGGTATCATAAAGTCTGAGTTCTTCTTCAATGGAGCGCACAATCGACAGGCGAATTTCATTGGGTTCATCGAGAAATTCAACCTGGTCACTTTTAAGCAGATGATTGAGGATAAGACGGGAAAGATGATTAATTTTTTCCCGGGACAGACGATTGCTCACAGCACAATATTCCTTTCTTTAGCCAGTTTTGTCTTAATCATCCGGAACATGGTCTGATACTCAATATTTTCCCGGCGAATCTTTTCCATATGTTTGCTCAAAATTTCGCGCACTTCCTGATCAAGCTGGTCTTCCTTGACAAATTCTTCCTGAATAAGATTAATAATTTCATCAATAAGCCTGTTTTTATCGTCGACGAGAATTTTTTCGTCGCGGATGAGGTTCCTGACAATAACGGAAGCCATATGTTCGATTTGATTTCTATTGAGCCTCATCCTCTCTTAACCTCATTCTTTATTTTAGGATACATCACGGTGGCCCAAAATTCAAGAAGCCGAAGGCAAAAATCTTTTGAGAGATGTAAAAATCCGGACGAGATTGAGTCTTTTAAAGACAACCCAGGGATAAGCCGGTTCAGAAAAAGGCTTCCTAAAGGAGCAAAAAGGGAAAAAAGTGGCCTGGTCTCGATGCCTGGCGGGCCAGACCGAGAAACCTGCCTTCAGAATCAAAGAGACGAATGATTGCCTGTTCTTCCTTGATAAGAGCTTCGCCAGAAGAGGGGATAATAATCCGAAAAGCCTCAGGGGGTAGGATTTTTCCCTTAATCAGGGCCAAATCAATCTTTTCTCGCAGCACAGCCTTGGGCAGGTTCTCCAGGATAGTTTCCAGGGGGATAAGGATGGTTTCTATCTGGCCCTGTTTAAAGCTTTCCTCAATCTGGGCCAGGCTATAGGCCTTATCCAGACTGAAGGGGCCAATAGCCACTCTCTTCAGTTGAGCCAGATGGGCTCCACATCCAGCCATCTGCCCTAAATCATGAGCCAGGCTCCGGATGTATGTTCCTGAGCTGCAAATAACCTGGAAAAAAAGGTCCGGGGGTTCATATCTAATTACCTGGAATTGATAAATTTTTACTTTAACCGGTTTAAGGGGAACCTGGCGGCCGCGCCTGGCCAGCCGATAAAGGGGCTGTCCCCGATATTTTTTAGCTGAGAAGGGGGGAGGAAATTGTTCGATTTCGCCTTTAAAGGATTGAATCATTTCCTTTAATTTATCCTCCTGGGGGTAATCAGAAGAAGGCGGGCCTATCGGGTTACCCTCAGCATCATAGGTATCGGTGGCCTGGCCTAAACGGATGCAGCCCTCATAAGCTTTGGGTAATCGGGATAAGAAGGGGAAGAGCCTGGTCGCCCGGCCTATTCCCGTGAGGAGGAGACCGGTGGCCAGGGGATCGAGGGAACCGAAGTGGCCGACCTTTTTCCAGCCACTAAGGCGACGCAAAAAATCAACCACATCATGGGAGGTCCACCCCTGAGGTTTATTAACAGAGAGAAGGGCATCAATCTCCCTTATTTCCTTTGAGCCCCCCATTCTTATTGAATCTTATTCTGGAGGATTTTTTCTATTTTCTGGGGGATTTCCTGAATCAGATACTCATAGGAGCCGTGAGCGGTGAAACCAGCCGCATGGACATGGCCGCCACCGCCAAAGAGTTCAGCTATGGCTGCGGCATTAATATCGCCTTTGGAACGAAGGCTGATGCGGAAGGTCTGAGAGTCAATTTCTTTAAAGAAAAGGACAATTTCCACTCCCCGGATAGAGCGGGCCAGGGTGGTTATATCTTCAGTATCAACTTCGCTCAATTTAAGGCGCTCCAGAAAGGAGCGAAACATGGTAATGCTGGCAATTTTGCCACTGGCATTCATTCTTAAGGTTGACAGCACCAGACCCAGAAGTTTTATTTTTTCAGGCGAGTAATTATTAAAAAGAAGCTCTGAGATTCTGGCAGGATCGGCTCCGGCTTCGACTAAATGGTGGCAAACGAGAAAGGCGCGGGAAGTGGTATTGGAGAATTGAAAGCCGCCCGTATCAGAAACAATGGCACAGTAAAGATGACGGGCGATGGCTGGAGTGAGTTTGAGCTTGAGGGCCTGGGCGAGGAAAAAGACCATTTCTCCGACGGCAGAAGCGCTGGAATCAATCCAGTTAAGGTGAGCATAATTGAAGTTGGAATAATGATGATCAATATTGATCAGGAAATAGCCATCTAAATTGTTCTGGCCTGATCTTTCAATGCTGGCACATTCAAGGAGAATAACGCAATCACAGGGTTCAGGATAAATTTGGCCAATTCTGATTCTTTCGACATCGGGAAATAAATTAAAGGGAAAGGGAGTCGGGTCATGATTGATAATCAGGGCTTCTTTGCCCAGGGCTTCGCACATCAGGGCTAAAGCCAGGCCTGTACAGATGGAATCACCATCAGGTCGGAGATGGGAGCTGATAATAATGCGTTTGCTGGCGGCTATCCTGGCCGCTACCTGGTCAATTATGGGCTGATTCATTTTTCTTTATCTTTTCGATAAGCTGGTCAATTTTCTGCTCATGTTCGACTCGAGGATCAAGGAAAAAAATTAGCTCTGGATTATACTTAAGATTTACTTTGGAAGCAAGAGCCCGACGGATAAATCCCTTTCTTTTTTCAAGATAGGAAAATATTTCCGCAGGCGAAACCTGGCCAAAGATCTGGAAATAAACTCTGGCTACTTTTAAATCGCCGGTCATTTCGACGCCGCTGACCGTGACAAAGGCTTCCGGAATAAGATGAAGGTCACGGCGGATAATTTCGCTCAGAGCTTCCTGAAAAAGGCTGGCCACTCTTTCCTGGCGTCTGGTTTTAGCCATAACCTGACCCACTTCTTTCAAAGATGAACAATTTTCGATTGAACGATTTCCCCTTCGAGGCTCGCCTCGGCTTCGTTAATAATTTTTTCGAGCGTTTGATCGACAATGCCCCGTTCGTTGTTGACAGTAATAAAGGCCAGGGAAGCTAATTGCCATTTATCCTGATTGGCCACTTCAGCCAGGGCAACATTGAAGCGCCGCCTTATTCTTTCCTTGAAGCCGGAGAGGGCGGCTCTTTTGTCCTTGAGAGAGGTGGCGTGGGGAAAATGAACTTCAAGCAAAAGAAGCCCGATGACCATGGGTTTTCATTGAGGCTTTCTTTTTTCTATTTGAAAGGCGTAAATAATATCGCCTTCCTGAAAATCCTGGAATTTATCCAGGGTCAAACCGCATTCCATATCCTTTTTGACCTCATTGACATTGTCCTTGAGGTGCTTGAGAGAAGCGATTCTGCCCTGATAGATGACCTGATGGCCACGCAGGACTCTAACTTCAGCCTGCCGGGTAATCTTGCCTTCAAGGACGTAACAGCCAGCCACTTTACCCACTCTGGAAATATCAAAGATTTTCCTGACTTCAGCTTTGCCGAGAGGGATTTCTCGAATTTCTGGCTCAAGCATTCCCCGCACCGCCCTCTTGATGTCATCAATGAGTTCATATATAACCTGATAGCTTCGAATTTCGACCTTTTCCCTCTGGGCGATTTCCTGAATGGCCGGGGGGACACGGAGGTTATAAGCCAGGATAACCGCCTTGGAGGCCGAGGCCAGCAGGATATCGGATTCAGTTACCGGTCCAGTAGCGGCATGAATGATTCTAACCTTAACTTCATCTGTGCTGAAGGAAGGCAGCAGGCCCTTGAGCACATCCACCGAACCCTGAACATCAGCTTTAACAATCAGGGCAAACTCTTTAGCCTCTCCCTTTTCAATCTGTTTAAATAATTCCTCAAGAGAAAGAACCTGGGGCCGGGATGGCTCTTCTTTCTTTACCTTAGCCAGTCTGCCCCTGACGATTCTTTCAGCTATTTCGAGATCAGGGACAACCTGGAAAAAATCACCGGCCACAGGCACCTCATTGAAGCCCAGGATTTCCACGGGCATGGAAGGTTCTACCCGTCGCACCGGTCGGCCGAAATCATCAAAAATGGCTCTGACCCTACCGTAGGTCAGGCCAGAAATAAAGGCCTGTCCGGGCAGAAGCGTCCCGTGCTGAACAATGACCGTTCCTGTAGGCCCTTTTTTCGGATCGAGTCTGGCCTCAAGAACAATGCCCTGGGCCTCGACTTCAGGATTGGCCTTTAATTCGATGATATCGGCTAGCAAAAGAATCATTTCGAGCAGCTCATTGATATTTTTCTTTTCCTTGGCCGAGATTTCGACGCAAATTGTCTCGCCGCCCCATTCCTCCACAAGCAAACCTTCATGAGCTAATTGCTGTTTAACTCTTTCAGGATTAGCCTCAGGTTTATCAATTTTGTTGATCGCCACAATTATCGGCACCCCGGCAGCCCGGGCATGACTGATAGCTTCTCTTGTCTGGGGCATAACCCCATCATCGGCGGCCACCACCAGGACAACAATATCCGTTACCTGAGCACCCCTCAACCGCAGCTGGGTAAAGGCTTCATGACCAGGGGTATCAATGAAGGTGATCCAGCGATTCTGCCAGGAAACGCGATAAGCGCCAATGTGCTGGGTAATGCCGCCAAATTCTTTATCCACAAGCCTGGAATGCCGGATGGCATCAAGGAGAGTGGTTTTGCCATGGTCAACATGGCCCATGATGGTGACGACAGGAGGCCGGACCACAAGTTTATCCTTCTCATTTATGGCCCGATTTCTGACTTCCTGTTCATAAGGTAGCAGTTCAACTTCACAGTTGAATTCCTGTCCCAGGATGGGGATAAAAGTCTCGTCCACCAGGTCGTTTAAGTCCACCATTTTACCGCGGCTTTCGAGCTTCTGGAGAAGATCACGCGTCTTAACCCCGAGTTTTTCCGCCACTTCTTTGAGCGTCATTCCTTCGCGCAGAATAAAGCGCGGTCGGGGAGGTGGGGCCACCACCTCCCCGGATTTTTTCTTTATTTTCTTTTTTTCCATGCTTTACTCTTCGTTGATTTCTATTTTCCAGCCAGTTAACCGGCTTGCCAGCTTGACATTAACGCCCTTTTTACCGATAGCCAGAGAAAGCTGGTCCTTGGGCACCAGAGCCCGCAAAATTTTTTCCTTTTTATTAACGACAATAATATTTTCAATTTTAGCTGGACTTAAGGCTGCCCGAGCATAGCTCACCGGATCCGAGGACCAGATGACAATGTCAATCTTTTCACCCTGCAATTCCTTGGTAACAGCCTGGATGCGATTTCCTCTGACCCCGATACAGGCCCCCACGGGGTCAATATCCTTATCTGAAGTAAAGACAGCCACCTTGGCTCTTTCTCCGGGCTGGCGGACAATGTCCTTAATTTCAATCAGACCGCTGGCAATCTCAGGAATTTCAATTTCCAGCAATTTGGCCAGAAAACGCGGTGAGGTCCGTGAAAGATAAATCTGAGAACCCTTTGGCCCCCTGATCACATGGGTGATGACTGCTTTCACCCTGTCTCCCCGCTTAAAATCCTCGTTAGGAAGTTTTTCCTTTGTCGGGAAGATGGCCTCGGCCTTATCAATCTCCACAATGATATTTTGAGCCTCAAAGCGGCGGACAATTCCAGTGACAATCTCGCCGACTCGAGGCGCAAATTCATCGTAGATTTTTTCCTGCTCGGCATCATGGACTTTTTGAAAGATAACCTGTTTGGCCACCTGAGCTGAAATCCGGCCGAGGGTGGTAGCCGGAAGATCTATTTCAAGAAAATCTCCAATTTTAGCCTTGCTCCATATTTTCTGGGCTTCTTCAAGGGAGATTTCTGTGGCAGGATTCTGGACTTTATCGACAACTTTTTTGATGACAAAAACCCTTAGTTCTCCCTCTTCCGGCTTGAAATCAATGATGATTTTTTCTCCATGAATGAAATATTTTCTTGAGGCGACCCGCAGAGATTCAATGATAGCGTCCACAATCACCTGTGGCTGGACGCCTCTCTCCTGACTGAGCTGCAAGATAGTGGGCCACACCTCTATTTTCATTGATGCCTTCGACCTCGCGGCGGGTCTTTAAAGGTGGCTAATTATAATCCAATCCGTGATTAATAGCAAATGAGTTGAACAAGAAATTTTATTCACCGGGATTGGCTGGCGTCGTTGCTTCTTTCGCTGATATAGCTTCTTCGCCCAAATAAAATTCTTTCAGACCCGGCCTCTTTGAATAAAGAATGGCTATAACGGTGATGATTAAGAGAGCGATGACAACTGCCACTAAACCTGGAGTTGCCCTCTTATACTGTATGATGATGGGAGCTGCCAGAACTGAAACCAGATTAATCACCTTAATCATGGGGTTGAGGGCAGGTCCAGAGGTATCTTTAAGGGGATCGCCCACAGTATCACCAATAACTGAAGCTATGTGACAGGAAGAACCTTTACCGCCATAAAGACCATCCTCAATGGTTTTCTTGGCGTTATCCCAGGCGCCGCCAGTATTCGCCATGAAAACTGCCAGAAGCTGGGCTGAAAGAATGGCCCCGGCCAGGAAACCACCAAGTGCTTCCACCTGGAGGGTAAGACCAACAAGAAGCGGAGCTAAAACCGCGAGAAGAGCCAGGCCGATAAGCTCCTTCTGGGCTGCCACCGTACAGATAGAAACAGCCCGGGCATAGTCAGGCTTAACCCGGCCTTCCATTAAACCGGGTATTTTGAATTGACGTCGGACTTCCATGACAATGAGGTAAGCTGCCCGGCTGACAGCATTGATGGTTAAACTGGAGAAAAGCCAGGGCACAGCCCCACCGATGAGCAAACCGATAAGGACAATGGGTAGATTGATTCGGATTCCAGTATGCAGCAGCTGATGAGTCTCAGGGACACCGATCTGAGCTTGAACTTTGGTGACATCAGTGAGATAGGAACCAAAAAGAGAGACAGCTGCAATCACGGCTGAGCCAATAGCTACCCCTTTAGTAATGGCCTTGGTTGTATTGCCAACTGCATCCAGATCGGCCATAATCTGTCGAGCCTTTTTATCCAGATGGGCCATCTCACCAATGCCATTAGCGTTATCCACAATTGGACCGTAAGAATCCATGGCAACATTGTTTCCAGTCAGGGTCAGCATGCCGATGCCCGTCATAGCCACACCATAAAGAACAAAGGCTACAGGCTGGCCCCAGTAAATCAAAATAGCAGCTAAGATGGTGGCCGAGATAACCAGTATCGACCAGACTGTTGATTCCATCCCTTTGGAAAGACCGGTTAAAAGCAGAGTGGCTGCCCCGGTTCGGGACTGCCGAGCAATTTCTTTAACCGGAGAATAGTGGGGATGGGTGAAATATTTAGTTAATTCATCGATGGAAATGGCCAGAAGAATACCCACTCCTACAGAAAGAAAAGCGCGCCATTCATGCATATAAAAATGAGCCAGGAAAGCAAAAAGGACGATGCATAGAATGGCTGAAGTGTAAAAGCCTCGATTGATGGCGGCCATAGCATTGCCCAGTTCCTCACCCTTCTTGCCCCGGACCTGATAAGTACCCACAATAGAGGAAAAAACACCAATGGCGCGAACAAGGAGCGGGAAGATAATCCATTTTATTTCTCCAGTTAGACCGACAAGAGCCAGTCCAAGGATAAGGCCAGAAACAATGGTAACTTCATAGCTTTCGAAAATATCAGCAGCCATGCCAGCACAGTCACCAACGTTGTCGCCAACAAGGTCAGCAATAACGGCAGCATTGCGGGGGTCATCCTCTGGTATGTTGGCTTCAACTTTGCCCACAAGGTCAGCTCCAACATCAGCTGCTTTGGTGTAAATACCACCGCCAACCCGCATGAAAAGAGCCAACAGGGTGCCACCAAAGCCAAAACCAAGCAGGGCATCAGGGGCGGCTTTCTGGAAAATCATAAAAATGATGGTTCCACCAAGAAGGCCCAGGCCGTCAGTCAGCATGCCGGTAATCGTTCCAGCTCTATAGGCAATTCGCAAGGCCTTATCAAAGCTGGTGCGGGCAGCTGCCGCCACTCTGACATTGCCCTGAACAGCCATGCGCATCCCGATCTGGCCAACAAGGAGGGAGAAGGTGGCTCCAAGAACAAAAGCTGCGGCCCGGCCGAACCCCATAATCAGTTTGATCCGCTCCGGAGAAAGACTGGGAAAACGCTCCAGGGCCTCAGCTGAAGGAGGTACAATGTAGACACTGAAGAAAAGAGCAAAGGTCAGCAAAATTATCAGAGGAAGGATAGTCTTGAGCTGGCGCCTCAAATAGGCCTCTGCTCCCTGGCGAATGGCCTCCCAGATTTCAACCATCAGGGGAGAACCTTTCTCTTCAGTAATTATCTGACGCCAGAGAAAAATAGCATAGCCAAGGCCGAGAAGGGCAATGAAGAGAATTGTCCACAGTGCCGCTGTTTCAAAAGAAGTGGCTGCTAGCATTCTTCTCTCCTTAAAACATAGTATTTTTAAGGGCAGCTTGTTTTAAGGCATCAATCCCGGAAATAGCCGCCTTTTATAACATATTTTGGCCTAAAATGCAATTCTAATAAGGGTTCTCCAGAAATATTTCTCCGCGGAGGCTATAAGGGCCGGAGGAGGTAATTTTTACCCTGACCATTTTATTGGTGACATCGAGGGGCGAGGAAAAATTAACCACCTGATGGGCCTCATTGCGGCCGCAGTAAAGATGAGGTGTTTTCGGGCTTCGACCTACACAGAGAACATCCATCGTCCGCCCCACCAGAGCCGCATTGATTTCCAGCTGAATCTTTTTCTGTAAGGCCTGGAGTTCAAGTAAACGACGTCTTTTCACCTCAAAAGGGACATCATCGGCCCAGCGGGAAGCGGCAGTTAAAGGGCGAGGGGAGTAGCGGAAGGAAAAGATATTGGTAAAACGCACTTCTTCGAGCAATCTGAGGGTAGCTTCAAAATCCTTTTCAGTTTCACCAGGAAAACCCACGATGATGTCAGTGGAAAGACTTATGGCGGGCATCAATTCTCTGAGAAGGGAAATTTTTTCCAGATATTCTTCCCGGGTATAGCCCCGGTTCATCTTTTTGAGAATAGAATTGGAACCGGACTGAACAGGAAGATGAAGCTGCTGGCAAATTTTCCTTTCCTCGGCCATGACCTGAGCTATATCCGGGGTGAAATCACGGGGATGGGAAGTTATGAAGCGAATCCAGCGCAATCCTTCAATCCGGGCAACCTGGCGAAGTAAGCTGGCCAGTGGCTGGCCACTTTCAGGGTCCCGATAGCTGGTAATACTCTGACCGAGCAACTGGACTTCCAGGAAACCGGCTCTGGCCAGGTTCTGTATTTCCTCGAGAATAAAGCGGGCCGGGCGATACTTTTCCCGGCCACGAACGAAGGGGACAATGCAATAGGTGCAGAAATTGTTGCAGCCTTCCATAACCGGCACATAGGCGCTAACCTGGCTTTCTCGCAGAATTAAAGAAGGTGGATGTTCTCGCCAGTGGGCGGACCAGGCCGTGGCCACCTGCCTTTCCTTGCCTTCAATCATTTTAGGTAAATCAGCATAATTATCTGGACCAAGAATAAAGTCTATTTCCGGGTGAAGTTTCAATAATTCCTCGCCCTCTAGCTGGGCCACGCAACCCACAACAGCTATCTTTGTCCCGTATTTTCGTTTCAGCTCTTTTAGCCGACCGAGAAGGGAAGAGAATTTTTCGACTGACTTGGCCCTGACCGCACAGGTATTAATAATGACCAGATGACTTTCCTCGGGCGAATCTACTTTTTGCCAGCCAGAAGAGGTGAGCAGACCAGCAATATGCTCCGAATCACTTTCATTCATCTGACAGCCGAAGGTATGGATAAAGAAAGCAGGCACACCCTGGCCTGGATTATTTTCCTCTCGCCTGAGCCTGTTCATCTTTTTTGATTGCCTTTTTGCTTTCCAGCTATCTTTTTCTTCTAGGACCTCTTTATTTTCTTTTTCCAATTTATTTATCCTGGAATTATCTGATTTTTCCGATCAGATTCCATTATATTATAGCAGCTACTTCTGGTGCGAGCTGGGGGTTGATTAATAAAACCGGGAAGATGAGGAAAAAAACAGGCTTTTTCAACAGAATTGAGCCTGAGGGTGAAGGACTGATTAAAGAATTGTTTCAAGAATCTGGATAGCCGAAACAATAATTTCAGAACAAACTGAATTAAAAAGTCCCTCTCTGGAGGCTAGCTCATAGCCTCCAGGCTGACTTAAATCGACTCCCAGCAACTGGCGGCAAATAAGGCTTCCGTGCTTTTCCTTGAAAAGAGAAAAAAATTTCCGTGTCAGGGAGTAGGTCTTTTCTCTGGCGTCATCGTCCTCAGCCCTTACTTTTCCGTATTTGAGACCAATAACCATCATAGCACCAGTCACGGCTCCACAGATTTCTCCCTGACGGGCCAGACCGCCACCAAAGGCCTGGGCTATTCTGGAGGCCAGAGATTCAGAAAGGCCGTAATCCTCGGAGAAGGCCAGGAGCACAGATTGAGCGCAGTTAAAATGCGATTGAAAATGTTGTTTCGCTTTTTCCACTCTTTCCATCTCAGCCTCTTATTTAAAGAAAAATGATGGACCTAAATTTTTCGGCTATCTCAATCAATCTTTTCGCCGAGATTGTGCCGGAGCATTTCCCGGGCATTCTGCAGAGAAAGAGGTGTTATTCTCCGGCCAGAAAGCAATCGGGCTATTTCTTTAACTCTTTCCTCAAAGTCAAGCTTTTCGACCGAGGTGAAAGTTCTTTCACCTTCGACGGTCTTAACGATGCGAAAGTGGTGATGGGCAAAGGAAGCTATCTGCGGCAGATGGGTGATGCAGATAACCTGATGCCGGCGAGCCAGGGAACGAAGCTTCTGGGCAATAAAATCAGCTGTCTGTCCGCCTATGCCTGAATCAATTTCGTCAAAAATCAGGGTCTTCCCCGAGGAGCTCTCCTTACCGATGGCCTTTAAAGCCAGCATTATTCTTGAAAGCTCTCCTCCTGAAGCTATTTTCCGCAGCGGTCTTAATTCTTCGCCCGGATTCGGGCTGATCAAAAATTCCACTTCATCCCAGCCTGATTCCTTGAGGCAATCAATTTCTTCCAGAGAAAGGCGATGGCTAATAATCTTTATCTTAAACTCAGCTTGCTTCAGTCCGAGCTGACTCATCTCTTTCTTGAGCTGGCGCTCAAGTTCCCTGGCTCCTTTCTGTCTGAGTTCGGAAAGCTGGCTGGCTTTATCCTGATATTCCCTGAAGGTGGCTTCAATCTCCCGTTTTAAATCAAAGAGCCTTTCTTCTGAAGTCAGAAGCTGGTTTCTTTCATCCTCAATTTTATGCAAATATTCCAGAATATCCTCTATCTCACCTCCGTATTTTCTTCTCAATCTTTCTATCTGGCTCAATCTTTCTTCAATCCTTTCCAGCCTGTCCGGTGAAGCTTCCTGACGCTGCTCGAAGCGAAGAAGATTTTCTACAGCTTCTCTTACCAGGAGAGTCAGGGGCTCGAGGGAGTGGCCAAGTTCTTTAAAGGCAGGTTCAAATTGACCCAATTCCTCAAGATAATGGGAGAGGCGTTTGAGGAGGGTGAGGAGAGAATTATCGCGGTAATAGGCTATTTCCAGAGCCTCCTGGCAGAGCCGGGCAATCTTTTCAGCATTTTTCAAAAGATGGCGCTCTGCCTGAAGTTCTTCCCATTCGCCTGGCCGGAGATTGGCTCGCTTGATTTCCTCAATTTGATAGGCCAGAAAATCGAGCCTCCTTTCTCTTTCTTTCTGTCTTTCCTCAATCGTCTGCTTTTCTTCCCTCAGAGCTTTAAGCCGATGGTAAAGGGAACTGACTTCCTGGCGAAGAGGGGCCGCTTCAATAAAGTCATCGAGATAATGGAGATGATTTTCAAGCTGCAGCAAAAAAATATGGTCATTCTGCCCATAAATATCGACAAGTTCATCGGCTATCTCTTTGAGCCGTCTCACAGGCACTAAAATCCCATTGAGGTAAGCTTTACCCGTTCCTTCGCTGGTAATGGTCCGCTGAACAAAGATTTCTCCATCAATCAAATAGGAGCTCAGGGGAGAATTTCTGGTTTCCGGTTTAATCCTGAAAACCGCTTCGATGAGGGCCTCTTTTTTCCCGGTGCGGATAATATCAGGGGAGGCTCTCTCGCCCAGAAGAAATTTTATGCCATCAATGATGATGGATTTACCGGCTCCGGTTTCTCCAGTGAGAATGTTGAAACCGGGTTGAAATTCCAGTTCCAGGTCTTCAATCGTAGCTAAATGGCGGATATGAAGGGAGACAATCATTCGCTATTTTTTTATTTTAATTGGCACCAGGGCCTTTTCCATATTAATCCGGCCATAGCCGATAAAATCATCCCGGCCCCGGTTCTGAAGGGCATTAACATCCTCCGAGCAGTAGCGAATGATATCCATTATTTCTCTGGCTTTAAGCCAGGGTTTCAGGCTTTTAAGAAGAGCTGCCAGACCGGCCACATGCGGGGCCGCCATGGAGGTACCGGACCCATAGCCATAGGGAAGGGAGCCAGGACCAAAGTACCAGGTGGGTACAAGGCTGACCACCTTGACTCCGGGCGCAGCCACATCGATTTCAGGTCCAAAGTTGGACCATTCCGGTCGGGTGTCATTATAATCAGTAGCAGCTACGGCTAAGCAATAATTATCGTAGGCCGCTGGATAAAGAACCGGACCACCGTCATTGCCAGCAGCAGCAATTATAGTGACATTTTTTTCATAGGCATAGCGCAGGGCTGATTCCAGAGTCTGGGAGGGTTCATCGCCTCCAATACTCAGATTAATGACATCTGCCTTATTATCAGCTGCCCAGATAATCGCTTCAGCCACCCAGCTATAAAGACCCGAGCCTTCCTTATCAATTACTTTTAAGGGTAGAACCTCGCAGTTCCAGGCAACGCCGGCAATGCCTTCATTATTATTGGTGGCCGCTGCGGCGATACCGGCCACATGGGTTCCATGACCATGGTCATCGGTCGCATCAAAATCGTTGTTAACAAAATCGCGGCCACTTGATCTGATTTTGGTCCTGATATCCGGATGGAGGAGGTCAATTCCACTGTCAATAATGGCAATCAGCACTTCCTTAACCCCTCTGGTTTCTTCCCACGCTTCAGCAGCCCGAATGTCAGCCCTGGATTTACCCTGGGGACTGCCGGGAAGGAGAAGGGTCCCACCTGGATTGTTAAGGGCATACTGATATTTAAACAGCGGGTCATTGGGAGTGACAGCAAGGCGAACATAATAATTTGGCTCGACGAATTCAACCTCAGGATTAAGACTAAGTATGTCCACCATTTCCCGAACAGTCAGGGTCGGCGGGACCTCAATCTGATGGACGTCAATTCTGGGTATTTTTTTCAGTCTTCTGGAGCCATAAAGAGTAATTATGGCTTCGGCCAGACTCTCCGAAACCCCGGTTTTGAATTTAACCAGAACCTCGCCCTCTTTATATCTTGGGGTCCTAGAATGAAAAGGTTGACTTTCTTTGAGCTCAGGTAAATCTGCCCAGACCTGATTTCGGGAAAGGCGAAAATCGGGCTTCTCCCTCTCCTGAGCCATGGGGAGAATGGGATTCAAGAATAGCAGAAAACCGGCAATAAGAATCAGACCAGCCAAAATGTATTTGAATTTTTTCATTATCAACCTCCTCAGAAAGAGAAGATTCCTTTAAAGTTTAAACTCCAGTTCTGGCCATCCTTATGGGGCAGAAAGGTGGCTTCCCCGCCCAGGGAGAAGCGGGGAGAGACCTGAAAACTGGCCCCAGCAGCCAGGCCAATTTTCCCTCTTACCTTCATTTCCTTGGTTTCAATTCCGGCGAGATTTTCAATAATTTCTTGCAGGCTGAATTCCCCCCAGAAGTAATTGTATACAATCGAAATGTAGGGAAAGAAATTTTCATAGCCATTATAACCCAGGATAGGCCCAACAGTTATCTGTTTCCATTTGGGCTGGCTTTTTAACTCGCCTTCTACGGCCAGTTCAGGAATTGCCCATTTCTTTTCCTGGCCGGAATAAAGGAGAAAGCGGGCCCGGCCACCAAGAGCCAGTGAATTCAGGCCAAAAATCTGGCTCACCTCAGCTCCGAATAAGCTTCCTCCCAGTCCTCCCACTTCAAAGTCAATGGAAAAGGGAAGATGCTTGAAAATAAGGCTGTGGAAGTCAGAGGAAGAATAGCCTGCGAGCAGGGCTAACTTGAGGCCGTTAAGGATTTCCGTTTCCAGGCGAAAGAGGCCGCAAGAGGCGTTGAGGGCTGTTGTTTTTTCCTCTTCAGACCACCAAAGATTTCTTTTAAAGATTTCAGTTTCAGCGCCAAAACGGAATTTTAAAGAGAAATGCGGCGCTTCTTTTTCCTCGCCAGGCAGGCTTCGAGAAGCTAAAAGCAAAAAAAGAAGAAACATAACCGGGACGATAATTTTTCTCATCCAGACCTCCTTTATTTTTTTTGAGCAGAGCTGAGCTCACCAATCTCTTTCAATCTTTCCTGGGCTTTTTTAGCCAGAGAGCTGCGGGGATAATCGCTAATAACTTTATTAAAATAGGGAATGCTCTCTTCTTTTTTACCCCATTTATAATAGGAATCAGCCAGATAAAAATAAACCCGATCCATTTTCGAATAATTGGGAAAAGTGGTCAGAATTTCCTTGAAGCGCTCCACCGAAGCTTTAAAGGCATAAACTTTATAATAAAAATAGGCAATACCAAAGTTGTGTTCAGCCAGCCTTTCCTCACATTCTTTTATTTTTTGCTGAGCTTCCTTGGCTTCCTGGCTTTCGGGATAAAGAGTGACCACTTTTTTAAATTCAGCCAGAGCCTGCCAGGTTTTAGTTTGATCCCGGCCTGGCTTGTAAGCCTTAAGGAAATAGGTCATGGCAATTCGATACTGGGCATAGGCAGCTGAAGGACTATAAGGATAAAGGGAAATAAATTCCCTATATTCAGCGGCTGCCAGAATCATGCTGCCTTCATCTCCCTTTTCAAAGTAGGAGTCAGCAATGGCCAACTTGGCTCTCTGGGCATAAAAGCTTTTGGGGAAAGAATCAATGACCTGACGAAAATAAAGCCTGGCCTTTTCCGGGTCCTTTTTTAAATATTGCTGACCCAGTTTGAACAGGGCTTCATCGGAAGAGGCAATATCCGGGGTAAGCTCCGTCTGCTTTTTCCCGCAGCTCGAAAAAGAGAAGATGAGGGAGAAAAGGAAAATCATGAGGATAAAAAGATTTGTTTTTCTTTGAACTGCCGTCATCTGAGCCTTCATGCTTTCACCTTGGTTATTCCAGACTTTTTAATTTTACTTTTTTCCTCTTTATCCATAAAGCTGTTTTATCCACAGCCACTGCTGGCTGAGGCCGGCTTCAAGGTCGGCTACAGGATTATAACCCAGTTCATTTCTGGCTTTATCAATACAGGCCAGGGTATGAAGAACGTCCCCTTTCTGGGGATCAAGCCAGCAAACCTGAGCTTTTTTCCCGGTTATTTTTTCCATAAGAGCAATAACCTCGGCCAGTTCTTTCTGGTGACCACCGCCTATATTATAAACTTCGCCCGCCTGGCCTCGTTTCATCGCCAGAAGGTTAGCTTCCACAATATCTTCAATGAAGGTAAAATCGCGGGTCTGATGACCATCACCATAAACAGTTATCTTTTTATCTTCGAGCAGGGCCAGGAAAAATTTATGAAAGGCCATATCTGGCCTCTGCCTTGGTCCGTAAACGGTAAAAAAACGGAGGGAAACGGCCGGGACGCCATAATTTTTATAATAAAGATAGCAGAGCTGCTCAGCCGCCAGCTTAGTGACACCATAGGGAGATATGGGCTGACAGGGTCCAGTTTCGACCATGGGAAAAACAGCACTCAGACCGTAAATGGAAGAAGAAGAAGCAAAAATAAATTTTTCTATTTTTCTTTCCTTCAGAGCTTCCAGCAGCCTCTGGGTTGCCTGAATATTGTGCTTTAGGTATTCCGAAAAATTTTCTCCCCAGCTTGTTCTCACTCCCGCCTGAGCTGCCAGATGGAAGATAAAGCTTACGCCATCCAGTAATTCCTTCAAATTAACCCTGGTCAGGTCGTCTTCCACCAATTTAAATTTAGGCTGACCTGAAAGGGAACTCAGGTTTTTCTGTTTTATCCAGCGGGGATAGAAATCGGTGAAGCAATCGAGGCCAACCACTTCGTAACCTTCCTTGAGGAGTCTTTCGGCTAAATGGGAGCCGATGAAGCCAGCCACTCCGGTGACCAGACATTTCATGCTCATTGTCTCCTGGAAGCCATTTCTTTCATTTTTTTAATGACCATGGCCGGATCCTGATGATTGAAGATGGTCGCCCCAGCTACAAAGATATCAACGCCATCTTCAATCAATCCCGGCATATTTTCGAGGGTGACTCCACCGTCAATGGCTATGGGGATCTGAAGTTTCTGCCCCTGAATCCAGTGGCGAAGAAGGCGAATTTTATTTCGCGTGGATTCAATAAGAGATTGACCGCCCCGGCCGGGATCAACTGTCATGAGCAGAACAAAATCAAGGTCCTTGAGAATGTCAATCAGCAGATGGATGGGGGTTCCTGGATTAAGGGTAAGGCCGGCTTTAAGTCCCAGCTCTTTTATCTGAAAGATATGGCGATGGAGATGGGGGCTAACTTCAAGATGGATGGATATCCAGTCGGCGCCAGCCTCATAGAACTGGGGAATGAAGGTCTCAGGCTTTTCTACCATGAGATGAGCCCAGATAGGAATTTTTATGATTTTTTTAAGCGCGGCAACAAGCTGGGGGCCGAAGCTGAGGGTGGGCACAAAATGGCCATCCATGATATCTACATGGATGAGGTCAGCTCCAGCTTCTTCGGCCAGACTGGCTGCTTCGCCGAGACGTCCATAATCGGCTGAAAGCAGGGAAGGAGCAAGGAGAATACTCATCGGCTTACCTCCAGACTGATTAAATTTCTCTTCTGAACGCAATAACCGTGAGGTGGATTCTGTTTAATGATTATTCCTGAACTGAGTCCGGGATAATAGCTGCTGCGAATATTGGCCACATTGAACCCAAGATTCCGAAGCTGGGCCACAACCACATCTGCTTTTTTGCCAATGAGGTCAGGCATGACATATTTTTCTTCTCTTTCTCCCTGACTGATCAGAAGATTGACTGGGGTGAGTCTCTTAACCCGGCCTTCTTCAGGTCTGGGTCGCTGGGCGATAACCCGCCCGGCTGGAAACTCCGAGGTATAGATCTGGGCAATCAGTCCCTTGGTTAAACTGGAAGCAGCTAAGAGCTGAATGGCGTTTTCAAGGCTTTTATTGGTCAGATCAGGAACTTCCACCAGCTCGCTTCCGGCTGAAAGCACTACCCTGACCGGGCGATTGCTTTTGACTCTGGAACCAGCTGGCGGGTCCTGACGAATGATACGGCCCTTTTCAATTTCATCATGATATTCAGTTGCCTGAACAACCAACGAAAGCAGACGCCGGCTGACCTCAAAACGAGCTTCCTCCGGAGTTTTTCCCCTTAAATCAGGGACGGTGACTATTTCTCCCTTGAGAATCAGGCGAGTGGTGAGGAAGGCACTGCCAAAGAAAAGGATAATGGCCAGAAGTAGAATTACAATCAGATTGAAGATGTTATCACTCAGCATTCAGAGTACCTTAATTACCTGTTAATGACAGGTTTATTCTATATCATATCAGCCTGATGGTGTAAATTGCAGGGTGAAAGGTTTGAGCGAAAGAAACTTCTTTCTTTTCAGATTAATCTAAAGAAAAAAATTTTTATTCTTCCTGGCTTGATTTATAATTAAGCCTGACTTTAATTTCAGGAAAAAGGAGTGGTCATGGAGAGATGGTCAGACTTCCGCAGTGATACCGTGACTAAGCCCACTGAAGCCATGCGACGGGCCATGGCCGAGGCTGAGGTGGGCGATGATGTTCTGGGCGATGATCCCACAGTTCAGAAGCTCGAGAGTCTGGCAGCTGAGATTATGGGCAAGGAGGCGGCTCTTTTTGTTCCTTCTGGAACCATGGGCAATGCTGTGGCGGTTAAAGTCTGGACCAGGGAACTGGAGGAGGTTATCCTCGAAGCTCGCTCCCACATTTATAACATGGAATCCACCCATCTTACCTTCATTTCCCGGGTGAATCCAAGGCCGCTTCCTTCCTGGCGAGGCGCCATGGATCCCGATGATGTGGCTCGCCATATAAGGCTGCCCTCAGTTCATACCCCCCGCACCTCCCTGATCTGTCTTGAAAATACTCACAATAACTGGTCTGGAGCCGTTATCCCTCTGGACAATATCAAAGCCATCAGGGAAGTGGCTGACCGCTATGGTATAAAAGTTCATCTTGATGGAGCCCGCATTTTCAATGCCAGCCTGGCCTCTGGCGTCCCGGTAAAAGAATATGCCAGGTTCGTTGATTCCATCATGTTCTGTCTCTCCAAGGGTCTTTCAGCCCCTGTTGGCTCCATGCTGGCCGGACCAAAAGATTTCATTGATCAGGCCAGGCGAGTGCGCAAGGCGCTGGGAGGCGGAATGCGTCAGGCCGGGGTTCTGGCAGCCTGCGGAATCATCGCCTTAACCCAGATCGTCGACAGGCTGAAGGAGGACCACGAGCGGGCCAAGCGCCTGGCTCGAGCCATAGCCGGTCTTCCCGGAATAAGCCTGAATCCTGAAGAAATAGAAACCAATATCATTATTTTTGGTCTCAATCATCCCCGCTGGAGCATTCCGGCCTTTCTTGAGGAGCTTAAAAAAAGAAGAATCCTGGCTTTACCCGTTTCAGGCGGCATCCGTTTTGTTACTCATAAGGATGTAAATGATGAAGATGTTGATCGGGCCATAGAGGCCTTCCGCGAACTTCTTTTATCTTGATCAGGCCAGGGAATCAGCCAGAAGCTGGCTTATTTCAAAGACAGATAAGTCTTCCTGGCCCAAATCCTTAAGTCCATCCCGAATCATGGTTAAACAGAAGGGGCAGGTGGTAATAACGGCCTTAGCCGGGGTGGAAATTATTTCTTTAGTTCGAAGCCGGTTGATTCTTTCTCCGAGTTTCTCTTCTGTCCACATCAAGCCGCCGCCGGCGCCGCAGCAGAAGCTGTGTTCCTGGCAGTTTTTCAGTTCCACAAGGGAGATTCCGCGGATGGAATGAAGTAGCTTTCTTGGTTCCTTAATCAGTCCGTGGTGCCGGCCGTAATAGCAAGAATCATGCAGAGTAACTTTCATTTCCTTTGATTTAAGTTTAAGCCGGCCCTGACGGATAAGATCCAGGAAAAATTCAAGATGGGAAAAAACTTCAATTCTGGCCAGAAGCTCCTTCTCCCTGTCGGGAATATCAGGGAAAAGGCGCAGCAGTTTGGGATATTCATATTTTAGAGTATGGTAGCCATGGGGGCAGAAGGTCAGAATCTTTTTGACTTTATAATGGCTAAAGGTTTCGAGATTTTGCCTGGCCAGGATCTGGAAAAGATATTCATTTCCCAAACGGCGGGCAGCATCACCACAGCATTTTTCTTCTTCACCAAGGATAGCAAAATTAACCCCGGCCTGCCGCAGAAGCCTGACGACAGCTCGGGCTATGGCCTGTCCTGATTCGTCAAAGGAGCCTGCACAGCCTGTAAATAAAAGGATTTCAGCCTCAGGATGGTCGGCAAGGAGCGGCACCTTTTCTTTTTCAGCCCATTCAGCCCGGCGGGCAAAGCCTATCCCCCAGGGATTGGCGTTGGTTTCCAGATTACGGAAAAAGCTGCTGAGCTCAGGTGGAAAATCACTTTCCATGAGAACTTTACTCTGCCTCAGCCCGAATATTTTGGGCAGGTGTTCGATTTCCACCGGACAGACATGCATGCAGGCCCCGCAGCTCGTGCAGGTCCAGATTTCTTCGGGTTTAATGATAGCCGGGACAAGGCCTGGCAATTTATCTCTTTCCCGGGCTTTTAGCAGGGGAAAAGAAGCCAGCAGATGTTTTTCCAGATTAAAGATAATCATTTTGGGTGAAAGGGGCTTACCGGAAATAAAGGCAGGACAGACATCCTGGCAGCGGCCACACTCAATACAGGCAAAGGCATCAAGACAGTCCTTCCAGGTGAGGTCAGATGCCTTTTCCAGGCCAAAGACCTCCTGTTTTTCCAGATCCAGGGGGCTGATTTCGCCCGGGCTTTCTTTACGGTGAAAGATAAGATTGATGGGGCCGGCGAACATGTGGAAATATTTGGAATGGGGAACATAAGCAATAAAGGCATAAACAATAACTATATGAAGCCACCAGGAAACATGGTAAAGCCGGGCTATCTTCAGGGCTTCGGCATCTTGCCCGAAAAGAAAACGGTTGAAGACAGGGCCAAGGAAGGAGAGACGAATTTCATCCGGTCGAGCCGAAGCGGCGCAGGCCTCAAAAAAGAGATAACTTATGGTCGTGGCTAAAAGGAAAAAATAAATAAGTGCCGAATCGAGGGGGGTAGTTTTTAAGGCCTGGGGCCTCAGAATAAAGCGTCTTATAGCAAAATAGAAAGTAGCGATGAGAACGATAAGCGCCATCAAGTCGACGAGAAAAGAGACCACAGTTCTGGCACTACCATGGCCGAAAAGGGAAAGGTGAGTTGAAAAACCCTCCAGGGTGTGATTGACTGTCATCAGATCGAAAGTTATAGCTGCATAAAAAAAGCCGGCATGGATGAAGCCGGTTGCCAGGCGCTCATTTCTCAGGGAACAGCGCTGCAGTAGAACCCGGCTGAGCATTCGGGCGAGGCGAGCCCCGAATTTATCTTTCCGGGCCAGGGGCTGACCCCGGCGAATAATTAAATATCTTTTGAAAACAGGGTAAAAGAAGGCGATTAAAGTTATTAATATCAAAAGGGCAAAAATAAATTTTTCGAGAAAAGAGAGCATGGCTCCTCCTGTGGCCTAAAAGGGGATAGCTATTCCCCACGAAATTTTATAAAAAGACTGGCGGCGACCGAAACGGCTTTCCTTCAAATCCCGCCAGAAGCTGCCACCAAGGGATAGTACCAGCCCGGAAAGAAGTCTTAATCTCATAAAAAAGTCAATCAGGGCCATCTGTCCCCGGGCAAAGGCCACATCACTCTGGAAAATGGCCTGGAAGCTGAGCGAAGCCTCAGGGCTGAGGAGAAAACCGAGTCTGGCACCATATTCCTGTTTCAGTTTTTCGCCCGAAAAGTCAAGGTAAGAGCGCTGATTGGTATGATGAAAAAACCAGGTGAAGGGCTCAAAATAAAATTGTTTGAAACTAAAACAGAGTCCGAAGCCGAGATAATTGCGATTTAAATAGAAGGGTTTCCCATTGACAAAGCTCTGATGGTCAGAATCATGATTGCTGTCATGGCCCACGATTAAAACAAGATAGCGGTCTATTTGCTGGCGCAGGCTAAAATGCCAGTCGAATTTGGTTCGATTATGACCATCATCATGGGTAATCAACTGAGACAAAAATTCGGTGGAAGGAGTTAAATCCAAATAGAGCTGAAAGCCTAAATTCCAGCGATCTTCAGACCCGCTGAAATCATTGAAACTGGGAAAATTAGAGGGCAGAAGAAGCAGGGCAAAAAGTTCCCCCCGAGGGTCAAGCCGACCAGAGCTAAGCAGGGGCTGTTTCTCTTGAGCCGGCCGGTAGATAAAAAGAGGTTGCCCGGAAAGGGGCGCCGGAAAAAAATTAAATATTATTATTCCGATATAAAAGATAAAGATACTAAGATATAAATTCTGTTTTCTTTTCCCGCTGGAGCATTCTGGCCTTATCTTTTTTATCTCAATCTCTGGCCCTTTCATTTTGCATCCTCTGGCGAGGCAGTTTCTCCTGTTTATAGGTTTACAGGCTCAATTCTCTCCCGAATTTGCCTCAGAATTCAAGCTTTATGCCCAGCCGAAAAGAGCGGGGAGGCTGAATTTCCGTGGCCCAGCGTAAGGGAAATTCAGGCGAGGTCCATTCATTTTCCTCAGTTGCCTGATGGAGATTAAAAATATTATAGCCTTCCATGAAAAGCGAGCTTTTTAGACCTCCCCGGGTGAAGCTTTTCTCCAGGCGGAAGTCAGCTGTCAGATTAAATTCATAACGAGCTATGCCCCGGGGGAAGGCCTGAATAAAGATTGGTCCCTGATTGAGATTGGCCACAATTATCTTCCGGCTGAAAGGCTGACCATCGTAATACTTGATAATCAGGCCCCCCTTAATTTCTCCAGGCAAAAAGAAACTGAAACCCAGCCTGGCTGTATAAGCCCGATCAAAACGCAATCTCCCCCGGGCATTGATCAAGGAATTGGGATCATCATAAAGCCAGCCGATAACGGCCTCATCATTTTCCAATTCAGTATTACCTGGGCTGGTTGTCCCAAAGGCTTCTGTAGCTGTAAAGGAAAAGTAAAAGATTGAAGAGGAGAAACGGCGGAGGATAATCAGGTCAAGGCCCCGGTACCGGGAGGTGCGATGTTTTCGGTCTGGATTTGTCAGGAAATAGATATCCCTCCCCAGAGCCCGGGGTAGGCGGTTAAAGATGGTGAAGTGAAGGTCGTCGTGGGTTCCAGGAATGCGGTCATCACCAGTATCTTCCAGAATGAATTTTTCATAATCATCTTCATTCATTCCGATATTTTCCGTTTCCACTAGGTTACGGGTTAAGCGGGTAAAGCCGGAAAGAGAAAGAAAAAATTCCCTGCTCAGGCGATAAACGAAGGACAGGGCAAATTCAGCGGCGACCGGCCGCAGAAGGCTGGGATCAATTCGGGCAAAGAAAGGTCCTTCGCGCCGCAGCAAAGGACCCAGCTCCTCTTCTTCCAGCTTTAAATTGCCATTAAAGTCGGTCCAGCGGTAAATCAGACAGCCTTCAGCTTCTGGATTTCCCCAGCGAAGGTAATTTAGAGGCAAAAGATGAGCTGTCTGTCCAAAATAAAATTTAAGATAACTTCTTTTGCTCTGGCTTAAAGGCAGGGTGAGGCTGAGGCGAGGCAGCCAATTGGTCCAGGAAATTCTGGCGGGCGAGGACCGGGAAAAATCGTTAAATATTCTTCGGCTTTCACTTTGGCCTCCTGTTCCCCTGGTTATGATGACCTTCAGTCCGGCCTCAATAATCAGAGGAGGAAGTTGCCAGGTATCCTGAAAATAAAAGCTCAGGTCAGTCGCCTTTTCCTGTTCTTGATGGGCCAGGGAGAAAAAAGCCACAAGTGATGGCTGGCCATCAAGGAAGAGAAGATGGGTCAAGCCCGGAATTTTTTTTCTGTTCTGGAAGAATCGGTAGGAGAAATCCAGGCCGAAATTAAGAAAATGATAACTCGAAGAAGCTGAGCCAAAGAGGAGCTCCGCCCGGCTATTAAAATTTAAATGCCCTTTCTCTTCCTCGCCGAAGCTCACAGGTGCCTGCCAGAAACGTGGTCGAAAAATTTCCCGGCAGGGAAGGTCTGTCATAGCGACATAGGGCGAGGTGGATGTCTTCTGAAAGGCGAAGCTCAGACCGGAAAAAAAGGAATGTCTGGCTGAAGGCAGGCTCTGCCAGAAAAGCTGGCCGAGATAGGCCTGGCGGTTGCCTTTAAGAGTTGCCTCCTTAGCCATTTTTCTGGCCGCTCCTATTTGTTCCTCATTTGTTTGCGCACCGAGGGCCAAAAAAGATATTCCTCCCAGAGGTGTGAGCTCATTGAGTCTCAGCGTGGCTGCCATCAGGTGGCTCCGGTTATGGCCGTCATAGTCGGCTATTTTCCGGCTCAAATCCTGAGTAAGGAAGCTAAAAAGAAAAGACCGATTTCTGGAAAAGAAGGGGCCTGAAAGCCAGAAGCGAAACTTCCGATCATGATTAAAAGTGTGATTCTCCTTTAAACCTTCTTTTATGAGAGAAGGGGTGATATTGGAGGAGGTCAACCAGGGCTCAATCAGGGAGAAACTGGTTCCTCCCCGAAGACTTCTTTCCCCTCTTTTCGTTTCTATTTCGACAAGACCGCCGGGTGAGGTGGCTGAGGCCGGATGGAAACTATTCTGATGTCGCCAGGCTTCGATGACTAATAAATCAGGTAAAATAAGAGGGGTTCCACCATAATAGGGCTCGGTAATGTTTAGGCCGTTGAGCCGAAATTCATTTTGAGTCCAGGAGGTGCCACCCCGGGAACTGAAAAGGGCCGGATGGTCAGCCCAGAGTCCACCCGAATCAATGCGATTGGTCGTCGCTGAAAGATCCTGGTTTTCCATAACCGAAGAAAAGTTATCAGCTGAGGGTAAAAGAGAAAGCTGCCTCTGGCTGATAACCGTCTGGGTCCCGATACTGGCAAAATCATACTGCTCAATTAGAGGCGAAGCAGATGGGTCTTTCCACCTGATTCTAACCTGAAGAAACTCACCTGGCTCAAGATAGATCTTCTCAAGCCATTCCTTCGGGCCGGTTATTATTAGAAGCTCATAAGAACCAGGCGGAAGGCCAAGAAAAGTGACTTCTCCTTTCTCGTCTGGCTTTTCTTTAAGAGGGGTGACAAAATGAGAGCCACGGAGCAGAACCTCAATTTCAGCTGGCTTCGGATTTTCAAATTGAAGATAGAGAACAGCCAGAGTTGAGGCTGAAACTGACGAAGACCAGATTAAGCCACCGGCGAAAAAAAATAACAGGAAGAAAAGCCAGAAAAATATATTTTTCTTTTCAGAACTTCCGCTCATATCTTTCTGGCCCTTAATCTTCTTATTCTGGAAAATAAAACGCCTTAATTTTTCTTTTTTCTGCTTATCCTGTCAAGAACAGGATGTTTCGAGCGCTAAAAGTATGATCAAATGTTCAGGCTGGCAGAAGCTTCCTTCTCTTTAAAAACAGGTGAAATTTCAGGCCAGTCAGAAACTAAAATTTTAAGATGATCTTATTTTATCTCGGCCATTTAAGTGGCCAAGATATGGTCTGAAAGAGTCCTCGCTTTTCCCGACTTGAGATTTGTCCTAATTAGAAAAGAAATAAATAAAAATAAAAAAATAAGAAACCTGAGATTCATTATGTCTATCAAGGATAAGCCAAACACATTGATTCTTTCGCCTAAAAGAAAAATTCCATCCCGAATCCGACCCTTTGCTTTTCAAGCCTGGAGCTAGATAATTCAGTTCGTTAACGATTTTCTTCTTTATTTGATCTATTAATCTCTTTTTCTGATTTAAAAATTTGTTATCCCGGAACTTTAAGCTTATAATTCACTGAAAAAGAAAAAGTTAGGCAGGAAGAAAATTTCATTAAAGGGTAAGGAGATCGGGTATGAAAAAGGTGGAGAGAACTGAACTGGCCATTATCGGGGCTGGCCCCGGTGGCTATGTTGCTGCGCTTCGCGGGGCCCAGCTCGGGAAAAAGGTAGTTTTAATGGAAGAGGATAGAGTTGGCGGCACCTGTACCAATTATGGCTGCATTCCAACCAAATTTCTTTTGCATGAAACCCAGATTCTGAAGGAAGCCCGCCATAATCCGAGGCTCAGGGGGAAAGAAGGGCTTCAGCTTGATTGGCCTCAGGTTCAGCAGATGAGGCAGTCAATTATTGGTCGCCTGGTGAAGGGGATTGAGTTTCTCCTTGAAAAAAATGGAGTTAAATTAATAAAGGGGAAAGCCCGTCTGATTGATGAGCGATGCGCCGCGGTGGAAACTGCAGAGGAAGAAATAACAGTTGAAGCTGAACGCCTTATCCTCGCTACGGGCAGCCGCGCCGCTGACTTACCTTTTCTCCAAGCTGATGGCTCCAGAGTAATAACCTCCCGGGAGGCTCTGGAACTGGAAGAGCCGCCCGCAAGCATGATTATCATCGGCGCCGGTGCCATCGGCCTTGAATTAGGTTCCATTTTTGCCCGTCTTGGAACGAGGATAACCATTCTGGAGATTCTGGCCGGACCTCTGCCCGGAGCTGACCGTCAGCTGGCGGAAAGGCTGGGCCGGCTGCTCAAACGCCAGGGAATAGATATTCGGACGGAAATGAAGGTCGAAAAAGCTGAGATTTTAGAGAATAAAGTGAGGCTCAGCGGCACCTGTTTGAAAACCGGGCAGCCCTTTGAAGTCGAGGGAGAAAAAGTTCTTCTGGCTGCTGGCCGGCGGCCCAATTCAGAAATAATTACGCAGCTGGATTCAGCTCTCTGCGGGCCTGGTGGCTTTGTTAAGGTCAATAAATATCTGGAGACAAACCTGCCCCGGGTTTACGCTGTCGGTGATTTGATTGGGGGCAAATTATTAGCTCATAAGGCGATGCATGAGGGAATTCTGGCTGTCGAAAATGCTTTTGGAGCCCGGCATTCCCTTGAACCTCAGATGGTTCCCATGGCTGTTTTTACTGATCCTGAACTGGCCTCTGTTGGCTGGACAGAAGAAGAAGCAACTGAAAGGGGGCTGAAAGTAAAAATCGGGCTTTTCCCCCTTCAGGCCAGTGGCCGGGCTGTAGCCATGGAAAAAAGTGAAGGGCTGGTGAAGATTTTAGCTGATGAAAATAACAGATTGATTGGAGCTCATCTTCTTGCGCCGGCTGCCTCGGAGATGATTGGTGAGATGGCCCTGGCGCTTCGTCTTGGACTCAGAATCGAAGAGATTGGCCATACCATTCATGTGCATCCCACTCTGAGTGAGGCTCTGGCTGAAGCCAGCCTGAAAGCCTTGAATCAGGCCCTGCATTTAATTAACGAGTGAAGTTTTTTCTCAAAATATTTTTAACTGAATTTTCTTCTTTCAGAGTCGGAGAGGATTTCCTTCCTTCATTTTCCTAAATTCGATTTAAAAAAATTTATATTTGAATTCGATTTAAAAAACTTTAAATTTGATTAATTTTATTTCTATAAACACCTTAAAAACCTTCCTGGAGAAAATTTTTTCGGCCATTCGTCAGGCCAGGCCCTGAAGGCAAAATCAGCGAGGATTAAATGATGACCCTGAGCCAGGAGCGAAGCCCGGCCTCTTAAAATATTCAAATTTTCAGCCTGATTCACTTCTTGAAAATCTGGCTGAATTTTAAAAAGGCCACGGATTCAAGGCCGGAAAGATTGGATTATTTTCCACCAAGGTTATTTTTTGATAACAGGTTAAACCTGAATTGGCCCTTTTCTTTCAGGGCGGGAACAACCATCTTTTTCAGCATCTCAAAAACATAATTCCTTTTTCTCGAAGGTTCCTTTTTTCAGTTTAATCTTTAATCGCCTCTTCTCATGAAAATTGATTTTTTCCATCCCCCTGGCAAGGGAGGTCGTTGAAGGCTAAGTTAATCTGGAAGTTAAAATCAGGGCATTTTCGGGCGAGAGCCCGCCCTGATTGACTCAGAAGACAATGAGCCTATACAATGGAAAAGTCAATGGTTAAAGAACTGGTATATGGCGCCGGCTGGTACGGTGAAGAGCACGACGGTTTCCAGCCCTTTCGCTGGATGGCGCGGGAAGCTTCGTTGCGTCTTTCCCTTGAGCCAGGAAAGGGGGAGAAACTTATTGAAATCATAGCTGGCCATTCCTTTGCGCCGGAAAAGCCAAAGCTCAGGGTTTTTATTGATGGCCGCGAGGCCGGCGAAAGGGAAATTCATCCGGCTTTCTCTGCCTATCTTTTTCCTCTGACGGGAGAAGGGGAAATCACAGTCACTTTGACTTTAAATCGTACCTTCCATGCTCAGGGTGATGGCCGTGAACTGGGAATAATGGTCAGGTCAATCAGGATTATTAATTTAGAAAAGTTGCAGGTACCACTTTACGGAGAAGGCTGGTATGAATGGGAAAAGGGAGAAATTTTTCCTTTTCGTTGGATGCAGGGGGAGGCCAGATTGTTTTTGCCATCTTCCTGGAGAAAAGGCTATCTTTTGATACCCATTTCGAGCGAATATTTTAACCAGAAACAGATTCTCTCAATTCTGTGGAAGGGAAAGGAAATAGCCCGGTGGCCCCTCCTTTATCAATGGAATGCCTATAGCCTGGAATTGCCGGAATTGCCTCCTTCAGGCTCTTCAGACCTTAAGCCGGCAGAAGACCCAGGATTAATGACCCGGGAGAAGAAGCTGGATTCAGCCGCAAAAGAAAATTTATGGGAAAGGAATGATTTAAATGAAGCTGAGGTTTTTTCGAGGGCGGGGGGTTCTGAACCCATAGAATTGATTTTTAAATTAAACCGGCTTTTCCCTGAACGCTACCACCCGGAGGATGGCCGCGAGCTTGGCATAAGGGTCGGGCCAATTTCCTGGCATCAGGATGAAGGAAGACATCGGGATATTCTTTTCTTTCATGAGAATGCTGTTAAAAACTATGAGGAGATGATGGCGGGGAAAACTGTTCTTACCTCCTATCCCACCAATCTGGGCATTGACCTTTATTCTCGATGCAACCTTTCGCCTCCCTGTGTCTATTGCCTTTATGACCGGATGAAAATTTTAGAGGGAGAAGATAAAGATGTTGTCGTTGATGACCGGACACTGGCCAGTTATGGTCCCTTTTTTAATGCCGCCAGAACTGTGGTTAATTGCTCCTTTGGTGAACCTTTGCTTCATCCCCGTCTTGAAGAGATTCTTGAATTCTGTGCCTCCCGGGGGAAGATTGTTGAGCTTTCGACCAATGGTCAGGCTTTTACAGCCCGGACCATCCGGGCTTTACTGGGAAAGCCAATTTATCTCTATGTTTCCCTGGATGCGGCCTCGGCCGAAACATATGCCAAGATAAGAAATGAGCGCTTTGACGAAATTGTGGCCAATTTGATCAGACTCAATGAAGAGAGAAAAAAGAGGAATGGGTTGCCTAAGATTTTTATGGTTTTTATGCCCATGAGGGTTAATCTTCATGAACTTGAGGCATATTTTCGGCTCTGCCAGCGAATTGAAGCTGATGCCCTGGTTTTGAGGCCGCTTTTATATCTGGAAAAGCCTGATATCAGGGAGGAAAGGGGTGGCTATCTTTTTGACTACGAGAAGGAACTTTTAAGTCCTGAGGAAATCAGAAAGGTTATTTCTCAGGCTGAGGAGTTTTCCAGGAAATATAAGATTCCTGTAGCCAATCAATTTGAATTTGGTCAGGTAGCTGAGCCCGGCCGGTCAAAGCTTTGATTTTAAGGTGCGAGGAGAAAAACCTCTGGAGGAAAAGCGGGCTAACAGGCAAGAGCTGAGGGTGCCTAAATTGAAAAGAACAGGAGAAGGGGAGAAGGACGAGATGGAAAATTTCGAAGAAGACGAGCTGGGATTGAAGAATCTTCCTCTCTGCCGCGAGCCCTGGCAGAGCTATTATATTTTGCGGAGGGGTATTTTACCCTGCTGTCATGGTGAAAAGCCGATTGCTCCCATGAGCGAATGGGCCACAGCCTGGAACAGCCCTGCCCTGCAGGAAATAAGGCGATATCTCAGTCAGGGAAAATTAAGTCCTTACTGTCTCTCCAGCCTGGGATGTCCGATTGTCCAGAAATACCTGGAGAGAAAGAAGCAGGAGCTGAAGCTGGCCGCTCTTTCGCCTCAGACCAGACCCCACTGGATGCGCCTGGTCAACCGTCTTTTACTGGGTCTTCCAGCTAGAATCTACCGTTCCCTTCAAAAATAAGAGATTTAAATTCAACATTTCTGACTAAAAATTGAATTTTTTTAATAAAAGATATTGAAAAGCTTAAAAGACTGAAAATCTGGCAACAGGATAAAGAAATTTAATGTTTATGTCCCCATTTCTGAAAATGTTTGTGTCCCGATTTTAGGATTTTAGCGGATATAGCCTAGAGAACGGAGCATTTCCTCAGTTTTCTTATCAATGGCAATTTCTATTTTCTCCTTGAGGGCGCGGCGGGCGAATTCTTCGAGGCTGGTTTTTAATCTTTGAACGGATTCGTTTCTTTCGATTGATCCAGCCAGATTATTTTTTTCCTCCGGGTCTTCCCTGAGATTGAAGATTTCAAGTCTGTTCTCCTCAGGCGTCAGAATAAGATGCCAGGGTGGAGCCAGCACGGCAAAACGGTCCCGGACTGATTCAGGCCGATAGGTTTCCATGAAAATCGGCCGTCTATCCCGGTCCTTGATTTTCAAAAGATTCTTACCCTGCTGCTGGGGAAGCTTTTCCCAGCCCATGATGGCTAAAATCGTCGGGGCTATATCCAGCAGGGTTACCGGGGCCTGAATTCTTCGACCACCCTTTAGCCCGCCAGGATAACAAATAATTAATGGCACTTTCATATAGACATCATAAAGATAATGGATATGGCCGATATGGGGGTCACCAAAGTTATTGAGATATTCGCCCAGCCCCTCCCCGTGATCTCCAGCTATAACGAAAAGGGTATTTTTATATATATTCAGTTCCTTGAGCCGGCTGATCAACCGGCCAATTTCTCTGTCCATATATTCAACTTCCCGCCGGTACTGATCCCTTATGGCTTCAACAGGCAGAAGAAGCTTTCCCCGAAAATGGAAAATGACTTCTCTCGGCTCAGGTCCGTTCTGGATTTCAATGTAACTTCCTGATTTAAAAAAGAAGATGCTATCCTCCCGGCGGAAATACCAGCCGCGAATTAAATCAGCCTTTATTTCCTGAGCGCTGCCTGCATCGAGCACCCTGAGCCGGTCGAGACGGGCGAGAAAATGGTCTGGATTGTTATCAGCGAAATTGTTCACATCCAGGCGAAGGAGATTCCGGCCAGGCTTAAGAGTGAGGTGGAGGTTATAGGTTCGGTATTTATTCAGGCAGGTCTCGAGAATCAGCTTATCATTAAGATAAATTTTTAAGTCATCAGGAGAATCGGGCGGGGCATAGGGGTCATGGGGGTCAGAATAATGAAGCCAGAGAAAGAAAGACTCTTGGTGATGGGTTTCAAGCCAGGGGAGGGCCCTGGCATTTACTTCCTCGGCATGCAAATACCATCTATCTTCAGGGAAGGAGTCCTCGTAAAATTCAAAGCCTTCGTTCAGACCGAAACGGCCGGCCAGAACACCCAGGGAAACAAAGGCAGCAGTCCGGAACTTATTTTTCTTGAAATAATTGACAAAGGAAGCTCGGGTTCTCTTTCTCGCCAGTTCCTGGCCATTATTATAATTTTTTAGAGTATGGGGAGGTTCGGAAAAAAAAATCGAGGCATGGGAGGGTAAGGTTATGGGAATCAGGGAATAGGCCTGATCAAAGTAAATTCCTTCTCTGGCCAGAGCATCAAGATGGGGTGTGGAAACTTTATCCGGCCTGACAAAACTCAGATAATCAGCCCGGTGAGTATCAAGGGTTATCAGAATTACCCTTGATGGTTTGCTCAGACGCTGGCAGGCGGAGAGAAAAAGTACAGAAATTATGGCCAGAATAAAAATTTTCTGGAAAGAATTATGGAGAGGCTTGAAAAAACGAAGAAAGTTTCTTTTTTCCATATCTTTAATTTCTTCTCCTATTTTAACTCTTTTTACCAGAATTGATAATCATGTTCCAGAGCAGGTTAATTTCCTGAACTCGATATTCTCTCTATTTTTCCTGGCCCTGACAATTTCCTTAATTTTGAGTAAAACTTCTTTTAACCTGCCTGCTTTTAACTTCCTTTTTAACCTCCTTAATTTCAAGTCCGTCTTTTTAATGTTTTTTAATTGGCCTAATTTACTGATTTTTCTCTTCACTTCATTTTGATTATTTCATTTTACCATCTCTCTATCTCTTCTTTTTCCCATTGTTCCTTCTTTTCTCCCTTTATTTTTTCATTTCCTTCGGCCTGCCCCTTGCTCCGGATGTTATTGAAAATCAAGGATTAACGGGCAGAAAAGAAAGGACAAAAAATTTTATCAAAATAGTTGAAAAAATTATATTGACTTAGATAAAATTTTTCGCCTAAATATTAAGACTGCCGTGATTGAGCTATTTTTGGTTTTTTTAGTCTTCGGAATCCTGGGGGCCCTTCTTCTCTTCATGAACGCCCTTCTCGGGCCAAAAAGAACCAATCCCCTGAAGGAAAAACCTTTTGAATGCGGCAGTCCCTATCTCCAGAAGGACATAAATCCTTTTCCCATCAAATTCTATCTGGTGGCCCTCCTTTTTCTTCTTTTCGATGTGGAGGTGGTCTTTTTCTTTCCCTGGGCCCTTGTTTTCCGCGAAATGACCGGTTCAGCTCTCCTTATCATGGCTGCTTACCTGGCCGTTCTCCTTTTAGGCTTTATTTATGCCTGGAAAATCGGTGCCTTTGAGTGGGATTAAAATGGAAGGACGTTTCTTCTTGACCACCCTTAATGAAATTTTGAGCTGGGGCCGGAAATATTCCCTCTTTCAGTATCCCTTTGTTACTGCCTGTTGTGGCATGGAATATATGGCCGCTGCCTGCGCCCATTTTGACATTGACCGTTTCGGTGCTGGCTGGACGCGTTTTTCCCCCCGTCAGGCCGATATGCTTTTAGTGGTTGGGACTGTAACGCAGAAACTGGCTCCAGTGTTGAAGACAGTTTATGACCAGATGACTGAACCTAAATGGGTTATCGCTTTCGGAACCTGTGCCGTGAGTGGCGGTATTTATGATAATTATGCTGTGGTTCAGGGCATCGACCAGATAATTCCCGTGGATGTTTATATCCCTGGCTGTCCCCCCAGGCCAGAAACAGTCCTGGATGGATTAATAAAGCTTCAAGAAAAGATTAAAAACCAGGAACAGGAATGGAGATGGAAGAGACGGAAATTTTAGCTAAATTAAAAAACAAATTTCCCCAGCAGGTAAAGGAAACCTTTATCTCCCTGGGCATGGAGGTGGCTGTCATTGATAAGGAGGCTCTTTTTGAGGTAATGAGCTTTTTGAAAGAAAAGCCCCAGGATTATGCCATGCTGCTTGATTTGACCTGCGTTGATTATCTTGGTGAGGAACCCCGTTTCGAAATGGTTTATCATCTCTTTTCTCTGAGTTCAAACCGGAGGCTGAGAATTAAGGCCAGAGTAAGCGAAAAGGAACCCAGGATTGCCTCTCTGACCCCGCTGTGGCGGAACGCCAATTGGCTGGAAAGGGAAGTCTATGACCTCTTTGGTATTGAATTTGTGGGCCATCCAGATCTGAGGCGAATTTTTATGTATGATGGTTTTGAGGGACATCCCTTGAGGAAAGATTATCCTTTGAGGCTGAGACAGCCCAGAATAAAATTCAGGAAATAAAATGCCAACGAGAATTGAAAGAGAGGCCAGGCCGGAAAGCCTGCTGATCAACATGGGCCCTTCCCATCCGGCCATGCATGGTACCATCCGCATCATGCTGGAGCTCGATGGCGAAAAAATCCTTAATTCTGAAGTGGAGATAGGTTACCTTCATCGTGGCTTTGAAAAGATGTGTGAAAACCGGACCTATTTTAACCTGCTGCCCTATACTGATCGGTTGAACTATGTTTCCCCACTGATTAACAATTTAGGTTATGTTATGACCGTGGAAAAAATGCTGGGGATAGAGGTGCCCAGGCGAGCCCAGCTCATTCGCGTGCTGATGAGTGAACTTTCCCGGATTTCAGACCATTTAACCTGTCTGGCGGCCATGGCCATGGAATGCGGGGCCTTCACCGTTTTCCTCTATAAAATCAAAGCCAGGGAATTTATCTGGGACGTCATCGAGTGGACAACCGGAGCTCGCATGACGACCTCCTATATCCGCATCGGTGGGGTCAGGGCCGATCTCCATCCTGATTATCGACCGGCCCTCGAAAAGGCCATTACTGAAACAAGGCAGGTTCTCAAGGATGTCCATGGTTTGCTCGATAAAAATAAGATTTTTCTCAACCGAACCCGGGATATTGCTGTAATCAAACCAGAAGAGGCCATCAATTTTGGCTGGACAGGGCCCTGCCTCCGTTCAACCGGTGTTTACTATGATGTGCGTAAAGCCCATCCTTATCTTGTTTATAATGAGCTTGATTTTGAAGTACCCCTCGGTGAGAGAGGCGATAATTATGACCGCTATATGGTTCGCATGTTAGAAATGGAACAGAGCCTGAGGATTATCGAGCAGGTTATGGCCCAGTTGCCGGCTTCACCCCCAGAAATTATGGCTGATGGTCTTGAACCCTATGAGGCCATAAAGCAGGCGAGGCGCCAGCGACCGGAAAAGCCCATCAAACTTTCGCCCAATCTCGAAGGAGCCGAGAAGCATCGCTACCCGGAAATCCTGTGTTCTGATCGTCGCTATGTACCACCGCCCAAGGAAGAGGTTTACACCACCATTGAGGGCCTGATTTCCCATTTCAAATTTTTTATGAAAGGCCACGGTATCAGACCGCCCAAAGGAGAAGTCTACTTTGCGGTTGAGGGAGGCAACGGCGAACTGGGCTTTTATATTGTTTCTGATGGCACAGACAAACCCTATCGGCTCCATCTGCGGGCACCCTGTTTTCATATTGTTTCTGCCCTCGAATTTTTAATCAAAGGTCATATGGTGGCTGATGTTATTCCCACCTTTGGTTCCTTAAATATGATTGGCGGGGAGCTTGACAGGTGAGTGCACCGGTTTTTGAGGTAATAAGAAAAGAAATAGAAGCTATCCTGCCTCGTTATCCCCGGAAGGAGGCTGCGCTTCTTCCTGCCCTTCATATCGTTCAGAGAAAACTCGGTTTCATTCCGCCCGAGGGAGAGAAGCTGGTGGCTCAGCTGCTCGAAATAAAACCAGTTCGGGTCAGGGAAGTGGTCACTTTTTACACCATGTTTACTCGCAAACCTCTGGGTAAATATCATCTTCAAGTTTGCTCCAATCTGAGCTGTTCCCTGGCAGGAGGCGAATCGATTTTAAAATATCTTGAAGAAAAGCTGGGAATAAAAGCTGGTGAAACGACACCTGACGGTCGATTCACCCTGTCGACCGTTGAATGTCTGGGCGCCTGTGATCAGAGTCCCTGTCTTATGGTTAATGATGACCTCTATGGTCAGCTCGACAGGGCTAAAGTTGATGAACTTTTAGCTACTTTGGAATAGGGCTGTGAACGAGAAGGTTTTGAGCCGACAATTTGATCTTCCTCATCTGCATAAGATTGATGTCTACCTTGAAAATGGAGGCTATGAGGCTGTCCGCAAAGCTCTGAGGCTGCGACCGGAGGAGATAGTCGAGGAGGTAAAGAAAGCCAGTCTGAGGGGCCGGGGCGGAGCTGGCTTTCCCGCGGGAATCAAATGGAGCTTTGTCCCCAGGGTTGATAAGCCCAAATATCTCTGCGTGAATGCTGATGAAGGCGAACCCGGCACCTTTAAGGATCGCTACATCATGAGCCATAATCCCCATCTGCTCATTGAGGGGATAATTATCACTTCTTATGCTGTGGGTATTCACTTAGCCTTCATTTATATTCGCGGCGAATATGAAAAAATCGCCCAGAGGCTGGAAAAAGCTATAGAGGAAGCCAGAAATAAGGGCTTTCTTGGTAGAAATATTCTGGGTACTGGATTTGATCTTGAGGTTGTGGTGCATCGTGGTGCTGGTGCCTATATCTGCGGTGAAGAAACAGCCTTACTTGAAAGTCTGGAGGGCAAAAGAGGTCATCCCCGTCTCAAGCCTCCTTTCCCAGCCTCAGTTGGCCTTTTCCAGATGCCCACTGTCATTAACAATGTAGAGACCGTGGCCAATGTACCTCTGATTATCCTGAACGGAGCTGACTGGTTTCTCAGTCTGGGCCAGCCGAAGGATGGCGGTACCAGGTTATTCAGTGTTTCCGGCATGGTGGAGCGGCCAGGGGTTTATGAGCTTCCCGTGGGCACGCCTCTGCGGAAAATTATTTTCGATTATGCTGGCGGCGTTAAGAATGGCCGGAAGTTGAAGGCGGTCATTCCAGGAGGGATGTCTGCGCCCATTTTGCTGCCTGAGGAGATAGATGTGCCCATGGATTGTGAATCAGTGATGAAAAGAGGCTCAATGCTCGGTTCAGCCGCCATCATCGTCATTGATGAAACTGTGCCCATCATTGAAGTTCTCAGTAAAGTAACCAAGTTTTATTCCCATGAATCCTGCGGCCAGTGCACTCCCTGTCGAATCGGAACTTCCTGGATTCATAAAATTGTAAAAAGGATGGCTTCGGGACAGGGAAGAAAAGATGACCTGAAAGAAATAGAGAGGCTGGCTTCTCAAATCAAAGGTCGGACCCTTTGTCCCCTGGGTGATGCCGCCGCCCTGCCCATTCTGGCTATAGTCAATAAATTCAGGGCTGAGCTGGAAGCTATGCTTCCCCAATAGAGTTGAGAGGAAAAAGATGCCGAAGATTACGATCGATGGCCAGACGATTGAGGTAGCTGAAGGAACGACCATCCTCAAAGCTGCTGGCCAGGCAGGTATCGACATTCCCCATCTCTGCTATCATCCTGCCTTTCCGCCTGAGGGGAGCTGTCGCCTTTGTCTGGTGGAAATAGAGGGAGCGCCCAAGCTTGAGCTGGCCTGTGCCACAGTTGTGCGTGAGGGTATGGTTGTGAAAACGCAGAGCGAGAAAGTTAAGGAAGCTCGCCGCTCAGTCCTTGAGTTCCTTTTAGCCGAGCATCCTCTTGATTGCCCGATTTGTGATAAGGCTGGCGAGTGCCAGCTTCAGGATTATTATGAACTCTATGGACTTTTTGAAAGCCGATACAGAGAGACCAAGGAAAAGAAGGAGAAACTCGTCCGTCTTGGCCGCCATCTTCTTCTTGACCGCGAAAGATGCATTCAATGCACCCGTTGCGTCCGCTTTCTCCTTGAAATCACCCGAACCGGTGAACTCGGCGTTTTTGAAAGAGGGATTAAATCCATCATTGGCTTTTATGAAGGCGAACCGGTTGATAATAATTATTCTGGTAATCTGGCTGAAATCTGCCCGGTGGGTGCCATTACTGACCTTGATTTTCGTTTTAAAACGAGGCGCTGGCTTCTTGATAGCCGGCCTTCCCTTTGTCCGCTCTGCAGCCGCAACTGTGCTATCAACATTGAATTTCACCGGGGTCTGGCCAGAATTGAATTGGGTCAGAGGGTATTTCGTATCCGGAGCCGGGAAAATCCCCAGGTTAATCAATACTGGATCTGCGATCTCGGTCGCTATTCCTATCGTTATCTCGATGAAAACAGAATTGACCGTCCCTATCAGCTGGTCAATGGACGGCGGATGAATCTCAGCTGGGAGAAATTATTTATCCTTCTCAGCGAGAAAATTAGAGCCCTGAGAATCAGGAAAAAAACCTCGCGGATAGTCCTTGTTTTGAATTCGGCTTTGACTAACGAAGAACTTTTCCTGATGAGACGACTCTTTCTTGAAGAGCTTGCTGTTTCGCGTTTTATCTTCTGTGACCCGCCTGAGGAGAAAGGCGATAGTTTCCTGCTCACAGCCGAAAGAGTACCCAACCGTCGTGGCGCCGAAAAGATTGGCTTCGATGTAAAATCCAGGGAGGAAGTTCTAAGGGAAGACAAAATTGATTTGTTGCTGATATTTGCGGCTCATTTACCTGAAAAAATGCCCCTGAACTGGCTTTCCCCGCTGGCCAGCCAGATTGGAGCCAAATTTCTCTTTGCTTCCCAGGAGTCAAAATTAAGCCAGCTTGTGGATTTTGTGGCTCCCGTAACTCCTGTGGCTGAAAAAGCTGGTTCTTTTATAAATGTTGATGGCCTGATGCAGAGCTTTGAAGCTGCCCTGAATCCCTGGGGCGAAAGCCGGCCAGAATGGGAAATTCTGGTTAATCTGGCCCGGGAGATACCGGTTAATTACCGCTATTTTGGCCGGTTTAATTCTCCTCGAGCCATTCGGGAGGCAATGGCTGAAGAAAAATTGATTATGAGTGAGAGGCCATGATTATTGATTGGCTCATTGTCTTCGTGAAGATTGTTCTGGCTCTGGTCTGGTTTTTAACCCTGACTCTTTATCTTACCTGGTTAGAGCGAAAGGAAAGTGCGGTTATTCAGGACCGAATCGGGGCAAATCGGGCGGAAATTCTCGGCCTGAGAGTGCTGGGCCTTTTCCAGCCTTTTGCTGATGCCATTAAAATGATTTTTAAGGAAGACTTTGTTCCCCCCTTCGCTCATCGGTTTCTCCATACCATCGCTCCCTTCCTGAGCTTTTTCTTTGTTGCCATTACAATTTCAGCTATGCCCTTTGGCGATACCATCCGGATTGGTGGCCGGGAAATAAGCCTGCAGATTTTTGATGCGAATGTGGCTCTTCTTTTTGTTCTGGCCATGCTTTCTCTGGCCATCTATGGCATTGTTCTCAGTGGCTGGGCCTCCCGAAACCGTTATACGCTTCTTGGCGGGATGAGAGGAGCTGCTCAGCTGATTTCTTATGAAGTGGCCCTGGGTCTTTCTCTTGTCGGCGTGATTATGGTTTTCCCCTCCCTTCGTCTCCAGGATATTGTCTATGAACAGGGGAAACTTCTTTTTGGCTGGTTACCCAAATGGGGCATTTTCCTTCAGCCCCTTGCCTTTTTAATTTTCCTTTTTGCTGCTCTGGCTGAAACCAAAAGGGTGCCTTTTGATCTGCCCGAAGGTGAATCAGAAATTATTGGTTTCTTTACTGAATATGGCGGCCTTAAATGGGGCATGTTTATGATGACTGATTTCATGGAAATTATCATCGTTTCCTGTTTGCTGACCACCCTTTTCTTTGGAGGCTGGCAGGTTCCCTGGCTCGGTCCTGATGGTTTTCATTTTCCCTGGGGCTGGGATTGGTCGCTGCCTCGCTGGTTAGTTGTTCTTTTCCAGGTTATTGCCTTTAACCTTAAAGTTTTCTTCTTCTGCTGGTTCCAGATTCTGGTCCGCTGGACCTATCCCCGCTTTCGCTATGACCAGGTGATGGACTTTGGCTGGAAACTTTTGATTCCTTTAAGCCTCTTTAATATTATGGCAACTGGAATAATTATGAGTGTGATCAGATGATCAGGCTGCTTGGTTATTTCTTCGAAATTATTCGGGGTAGCTGGATTACCTGTCGCCATTTTGTTGTCAATATGTGGTTTCATCTCCTCAAGGTTCTAGGAGTAAAGACCAAGCGTCGGGGTGCGGTCACAATTCAATATCCTGAAGAAAAAAAAGAAATTGCCCCGCGTCACCGGAGTCTTCACCGGATGATGACTCGAGAAGATGGCCGGCCGCGCTGCGTCGCCTGTATGCTCTGCCTGACCGTATGTCCTTCTGAATGTATTTATATTGAAGCAGCTGAAGATCCTGACCCCGAAATTCAAAAATATCCCAGGAAATTTATTATTGACCTCAGCCGGTGCTGTTTTTGCGGTTTCTGTGTTGAGGCCTGTCCGGAGGATGCCCTCCGGATGGATACTGGCAAAATTGAACTGGCCACCTATAGCCGGGAAGACCTCCTTTACGACCTTAATCGGCTTCTCAGCTGATGGTTCAACGCCTTTCCTTGGGTGATTTTGAAATCTGGGCCCTGCGCGAGGGCTTTTTCTATCTTGATGGCGGGAGCATGTTCGGTGTTGTCCCCAAGGTTATCTGGGAGAAAAAGACTCCAGCTGACTCTTTGAACAGAATCTGTCTGGCTACAAATTCTCTCCTCATTCGTTCAGCTAAAGGGAATGTCTTGATTGAAACAGGCCTGGGAGAAAACTGGCCAGCTAAATTTAAAGAAATTTACGCGATCAGGCTCGAACCTGGCCTGAAAAAAGCGCTGAGCCTGGTGGGCCTTGCGCCTGAAGATATTGATTTCGTCATCAATACCCATCTTCATTTTGACCATTGCGGTCATAATACAGAGAAAGAGGGAGAAAAATTCAAACCGGCCTTCCCCCGGGCAACCTATTTCATTCAGAAAGGAGAATGGGAGGCGGCTCTAAATCCCAATGAAAGGGATAGATCAAGCTATCTTAAGGAAAATTTCTGGCCGCTTCTTGAAGCCGGTCAGGTTGAACTCATTGAGGGCGATAAAGAAATTATTCCCGGAGTAAAAATAGTTTTGACTCCAGGCCATACAGCCTCTCATCAGAGTGTTCTTATTTTTTCCGGTCAGAAAAAGCTTTTCTTTGCAGGCGACCTTTTGCCCACCTCAGCCCACGTTGGTCTTCCTTATATCATGAGTTTTGACCTTTTCCCCCTGGAAACTTTAAAAACAAAAAAGAAGTGGCTCAATCAAGCAGTGGAAGAAAAATGGATTGTGGCCTATGTTCATGACCCGGATTGCTTTTTCTCTCTGATCGGGAAGGAAAAAGAGAAATTCCTGCCTTTAGCTTTAAAAGAATGGCCAGAGTAAAAATAAGTTAGAGATAAAATTTTTTAAATTCACTTGAAGAGCTAAGCTTTTTCCAGAAGAAAGATTTTTCAAGATAAGAAATCAAAGAAGCTCGAAATTTTTTAAGGGAGGCACTTTTCTGAATTCTCTCAACCTTTAATGGTCGAAGCATCATTCTTTTCATTTAGCCGTCAAATGGTATGACTTTGAAACCTCAGATTTTTTCTCAAGTTTGCGGCCATCCGGTTGCAATGCCGTTAAGTTTTTTGAATCCGGATACCTTTATACTTTCTTTTCAGCTGCGAAAATGGTAAACTAAAAGACTAAATAAATTTTAGCATTAATAAGGAGGACATAAATGAAACCAAAAGCCACGGTAGAGGAGCTTCTGGCTAAAGCCGAGCAGCCCTCAAAGGATGCTCTTCGGCTCCATCCCTTTTATCGAGGTAAAATTCAGGTAACTTTAAAATGCCGGATCAAGAGCTTTGATGATTTCGCCATCTGGTATACACCCGGTGTGGCAGCTCCGTGCAAGGAAATTGCCAGGGATCGAGAAAAAGTATTTGAATACACCAATAAAGGGAATGCAGTCGCTGTGGTGACGGATGGCTCGAGAATTCTCGGACTGGGTGATATTGGTCCTGAAGCTGGATTGCCCGTTATGGAAGGTAAGGCCCTGCTCTATAAATATCTTGGCGGGGTTGATGCCTATCCCATCTGTCTGGCTACCAAGGACCCTGATGAATTCATTCAGGCGGTTAAATGGCTTCAGCCGAGTTTCGGCGGGGTTAATCTTGAGGATATTGCCCATCCCAAATGTTTTTATATTCTGGATACACTTCGCCGGGAATGTGAAATTCCCGTCTGGCACGATGATCAACAGGGGACAGCCTGCGTGACTCTGGCCGGGCTTATCAATGCCGTTAAGATTGTCGGGAAAAAGCTTCAGGATATTAAAGTGGCTCTGGTGGGGGCTGGGGCCGCCAATATTGCCATTGCCCGTTTGATCATTGCTGCCGGTGTTAATCCGGGGAACATAATTGTCGTTGATTCGCGGGGCATCCTGCACAAGGACAGGGGCGATCGGGAGACACTTCAAACTAAATATAAAGAAAAGTGGGAGCTTTGCCTCAAAACCAATGCTGAGGGTATAAAAGGAGACATCCCTGAGGCGATGAGAGGGGCCGATGTTTTGATTGCTGCCTCCAAACCAGGCCCGGGGACAATTAAGAAGGAATGGGTAGCCTCAATGGCTAAAGATGCCATTGTTTTTGCTGAGGCCAATCCAGTGCCAGAAATCTGGCCGTGGGAAGCCAAAGAAGCCGGTGCAAGAATTGTGGCTACCGGTCGCTCCGATTTCCCCAATCAGATTAACAATTCCCTCGGCTTCCCTGGAATTTTCCGGGGCGCTCTGGACATTCGGGCCACCACCATTACCGATGAGATGTGCATTGCTGCGGCCTATGAACTGGCAAAGGTCGCTGAAGATAAGGGCATTCACGAAGAATATATCATCCCGACGATGGATGAATGGGAAGTTTTTCCGCGAGAGGCCGTGGCTGTGGGCAGCAAGGGCATTGAACAGGGAGTAGCGAGAGTGAAATTGCCGGCTGATGTTCGCTATAAGATGGCTGAAGAAACCATCAGACAGGCCCGGGAGCAGGTCCAGATGTTGATGCGAGAGAAGTTTATCCTCGATCCTGACGAGAAATAACTGAATTTTAAATTCCTGGAAGTTTAATCTTTGGCCCCAGGAAAAAGTAAGCGAAGGTTTTTATATCCAAAAAATTGTTAATTGTATTTTTAAGCTTTATAAGTTTATTTTTCCGGGGTTTTAACGAGTTCAAAGAATTATCAGTCTCTGGAAGGCTTTTAAAGAACCCGAGGGAAAATCCTTAAAGGCGAGTTGAAGCCGGTTATTGGGCCTTTCAGGAATATTTCTCTAATCGTCCTCCGCAAGGATGAACCTGTCCGGATATAATCCGCGGTGGAGTGCTGTAAAATTTATCATCTTTAGCCACAAAAAATCTGAAGAAGCGATAAATTTTATTTGATTTTATCGGGGCTGATGGACAAAAGGGGGCGAACTTATTTGGTCTGAAAAGTCCATAAAATATTTTGTTTAACCATAAAAATTTTTTACCCTCCTCAAACCACTTTAATGTTGAATGGAATCAGAAATTCGGTCCAAAAAGATAGATATTAAATTTTATTTAGCTCAAAATTATTTATTTGCCAATAAATTTGACAAAAGGAATTTTCTGTGATAATAATTTTAGCTGTCTTTGAAAGATGGTTTTGGCTGAGGGAAAAAATGGAATCTGAGTCAAGATCAGCCGAGAGAGAAGATTTACCTCCACCATAATCTCGCCGCTAAACTATCTCGCCAATTCGGGTGCCAGAGAAAGGGGTAAAGGGCGCCTACCAGAGAAAGGAGGTGAGAGTGAAAAGGGTAATTCCAACAAAGCGAAAAGGTTAAGAGGAGAAAAATTATAATAAGCTTAAAAAAGGAGGTAAAAAGATGAGGAAATTAAGCTTATTTTGGTTGATGGGTTTATTTTTAGCTTTCATCATGGCAAGCTGCGCCAAACCTCCCACTCAGGAAATGGACGCAGCTAAAGCCGCCGTTGAAGCCTGCAAGGCTGAAGGCGCTGATATTTATGCCAAGGACGAGTTCAAGAAGCTGAGCGATGATTTACAGGCTGCTTTGGATCAGGTAACAGCTAAAAAATATAAGGAAGCCAAACAGGCCCTGATCAAGATTAAAGCTGATGCTGATGCTCTGAAGGCGACTATCCCAGCCAAGAAAGAACAGGCAAAGAATGAGGCCCTGGCTGCCCAGCAGCAGGCCAGAACAGCGCTGGACGAGGCTAAGGCTTTGCTCGAGAAAGCGCCCAAAGGCAAAGGCACCAAAGCTGATATCGAGGCCTTTACCGCTGATCTTAAAGGTCTTGAAGATTCCTTCCCCGAAATCCAGGCAGCTATTGATAAAGGTGATTATTTCGGAGCCAAGGACAAGGCCGTGGCCATCAAGGATAAGGCCAATTCTATTTCCGAGCAGATAAAGCAGGCTATTGAAAAGGTAAAAATGAAAAAGAAGTAAATTAAGAGAGTCAAAAATTAGACGGCGGCTGTTTCCAGAAGCAGAAAAGTGGAGCTGCGAGCAAGGCTGATATTAGCTCCGCTGATTCTCTTAACAGCCATTGCCTGTCGCGAGGCGCCAGTCCTTCCGGAGGCGAAAGAGGCTAAAGAGCTGGAACAGCGCCTCTGGGAGGCTGGCGCCTCCATTTTTATTCCCGAAGATTACGAGCTCTTTCGTAGCTCCCTGCGCATTGCCCGAATTCATGAAATTCAGGAAAGAGGCCGTTTCCCTCTCTGGCGGAAGATGGAACGAAGCAGGGAGGAATACAGGGAGCTTCTCAACAGAGGTGAGCATCTTCTCCTTTTAATTGAAGAAAAAAAGAATAACCATAGAACTTCCTTAATTTCAGAAGTGGAGAAGCTTGAAGGCTTTCTGGAGCGAATGCGCCTCATCAGTTCTGTCATTAATGAAAGCCAGACCATCAGAAAGAGAGTAACCAGAGCCGAGCTTCTTCTGGTTGAAACTCGAAGGCTAATAGAAAAGGACAGTTTCAGAGAAGCGGAGAAGACAATTTTTTCAGCCCGACAGCTGGGATCAAGTGTCAGGCAAATTATTCTTGACCTGTTTAAAAGATATCTTGATGAAGGCTATTTGAGTTTATGGCAAAAAATGGCTGAGGAAACTATCGCTGAATCCAGGAAAAGAAACAGTCTGGCCATAGTTGTAGATAAACTGGAAAAGAAACTCTTTGTTTATTCTGGCGGAATAAGAAAGGCGATTTATGAGGTAGGGCTGGGCCGCTTCAGCCTGGCTGATAAAATTCATGCTGGCGATGAAGCTACGCCCGAAGGAAAATATAAAATCATTAAAAAAATTTTAAACAGTAAATATTACAAAGCTCTTCTCCTTGATTATCCTAATGAGGATGACCGCCGCCGCTTCGCCGAAATGAAGAAAAAAGGTCTTATTCCGCCCCAGGTGGGTATTGGTGGTTTAATCGAGATTCATGGCGGTGGTCAGGATGGTCTGACCTATGGCTGTATTGCTTTGGAAAATGAGGCCATGGATGAACTTTTCCGGCTGGTTGAAGTAGGGACACCGGTGACTATTGTCGGGACTTTCAATCGCGAATCGCCTGTGCTCAAATTGGTCAGAGAATTGTAAGCGACGGAATTATTTAGAAAGATAACCTATAAATTTTTAATTAATCAAAAGGAGTTTCGAAGAGAGGAGAGTTTAAAGAGCTATAAAACAGCAGCGAAAAAATAACAGGATAAAAGAAAAAAGAAGAAACAAAGAGAAAAGAAATCCATGAAATCAGAAATTAATGGTTCCCTTAATCAAATAGAGGGTAAGGTTCGCCCGGATTTCAGGTCTCGCTTCAGGAAAGGATTCGTTCTAAGCCTGGCAGTTATTGTTGGCCTTTATCTTATTCTGGATATAATTGGTCTTATAATTTCCTGGCCTGGAAGCTTCAGAGCAGAGATAAGCGCGGAGAAAAAGGCCTCGCTTGACCCTGCTCGCCTCAATCGAGAAATCGCCCAGCTTGAGAAAAAACTTTCTGCCTTCAGGCCGAAGGGCATTTATATTCTCATCGACAGTGGCGCCAATCGCCTTCTTCTCAAAAAGGGAGACAGCGTCTTAAGAGAAGCCGTGGTTTCCTGTGGCTCGGGCAGCATCCTCGAGGAGCCAGGAGGCAAGAGACGCTGGATTTTCGATACACCTCGGGGCGAATTCGCAGTCAAATCCAAAATTGTTGACCCTGCCTGGGTAAAGCCAGACTGGGCCTTCATTGAAGAAGGCAAAGAACCACCCAAAGACTGGAAGGAAAGAATTGAGCCTGGCGTTCTGGGCGATTATGCCCTGGGCTTTGGCAATGGTTATTTTATTCATGGTACTCTTTATACGCGGCTTCTCGGGCGCAATGTGACCCATGGTTGTATTCGAGTTGGTGATGAAGACCTGGAGGTGGTTTTCAGGAATGCCCAGGTAGGTACTAAAATTTATATTTATTAAAGAGCTGAGCCATTTTTCGATGTTAGCCTGCAGGATTAAAAAATCTTATTGAGTTAAGAAATATTTTTTAATTTTGGGTCGAGTTGAAGAGAGGGTGATCAGCAAGATTAATAATTTCATAAAAAGCAACTCCTGTGAATCCGAATTTATAATTTTTTAGAAAGGACATTTTGAAAAAAACAGAAGCATTTCTGTTTGGGCCAGAAAGAGCCTTAAAGGAAATAAGAACATGCTAAGGCTTAAGAAAGAGAGTCCAGTGAAGCGAGTCTTAGCTTTAATTTTAATCAGCCAGGCGTTTTTCTCTGGAGCCGTGTCTGCCTCTTTCCCTGTGAACGTTTCTGGCTTCGCTTCTGAGCTGGAAGGACAGGAAATAGCCTCCCTCTTTATAAAAAGCCAGCTTTTAACTCAGGAGCTTGAGCTGGCCTCAGCGCCTCAAATTTATTTTCTTTTAAACCTGAGCGAAAAGAAAATCGAACTCAAGGCCAGAGGATTGGTTTTAAAGGAATGGAAAATAGCCCGCATTAGACGCTGGGGGCCTCATCCAGAGCTGAAAATTTTGACTCTTGAAAAGAAATCAGCCCTTTTTGCCCCTAAAAGGAAAAAAATAAAGCCCGGTGAAGTCAACACCTCAGGTACCTTTGAGCTTGAAGCTCTTGAGCTTAAGGATATGCCGACAGTTTATACTCTTAGATTTAAAGAAGGGGTGAAAATTTATGTTCGGCCAGGGGCGAAGAAACTGGGTGGCCATCTGGCCAGCCTGGGCTTTTTTCTTCGCTGGTATGGCTGGTTCCCCATAGAAAATTTATTTTCCCGAATTTCAAAAAAGCCCGTAAAACTCATAGAAATAACTCTGGCTTCAGGCGAAGAGGCCAAAGCTATCTACTGGGGCCTTCTTGAGGGTATGAAAGGCCTCATTTATACCCTGCCTGAAAAATCAGTCGAGTTGAGACAGGAGAAGAAGCAAAATTAGGTCCTTCTGGTCTGATTTAAAAAAATATTTCTGGTGAGAGGCTTGATCTATCTTTTTCGGGGTAGGGTAAAATTTCTTTTGTCAAATTGACATAGGGAGAGAAGCTCTTTCTTTTCAATAATGGGGAAATTAATTTTCAAAAAAAGGAAGAGAAAAAGCCCTGAAAATCGAACTCAGCAGGAAGAGTCGAAGGAGATCCGCCAGTTAATTTCCTAGCTTGATAAATTTTTCAGAGTTTTACCTGAAAGAATTTCAGGTAGAAAGGTAGCAAAAAAGCCAGGCAGGTGCACTGCCTTATATTTTTGCTTCCCCTGCGCTTTTAAAACATCCTAAAAACGGGATAAGGTTAATAAAAAGGGCTAAAAGGCTGGAAAATAGCGCTTTCTCAAGACCTGACTGACTATTAAAGCCAGAGGGGAGAAAATAATAGGGGACGGGAAGTCAGGCCAGAATAAGGGCCAGATAACTTAAATTTTGATTAATCTCCTATAAATTTTTTTAAAAAATACTTGACAAAACTATGCTCAAGTTTTATTATATTAATGAATCTTTTGAGGAGGTGAGAAAATGCCAAAGATTATAGGAATTGATTTAGGCACAACTAACTCTGTTGTCGCCGTTATGGAAGGTGACAAAGTCACTGTTATTGCCAACGAAGAGGGTAGTCGCACCACCCCTTCAGTTGTGGCTTTTACGCCGAAGGGGGAGCGCCTGGTGGGTCAGGTAGCCAAGCGCCAGCGTGTGACTAACCCTGAAAATACAATTTATTCTATCAAGCGATTTATGGGGCGTCGCTATAACGAGGTCCTTGAAGAAATCAGGCAGGTTCCTTACAAGGTGGTTGAGGGGCCCAATGGCGATGCCTGGGTTGAGGTTATGGGGAAAAGGTATGCCCCGCCCGAAATCTCAGCCATGATTCTGCAGAAGCTCAAGAAAGCGGCTGAGGACTATCTCGGTGAAAAGGTGGAGAAGGCGGTGATTACCGTTCCCGCCTATTTCAATGACGCCCAGAGAAAAGCCACCAAAGACGCTGGTCGAATCGCCGGCCTTGATGTGGTCCGGATCATCAATGAGCCGACGGCGGCTGCTTTAGCCTATGGAATGGATAAAAAGAAAGACCAGATTATTGCTGTCTATGACTTTGGTGGAGGTACCTTCGATATTTCTATCCTTGAGGTTGGTGAGGGTGTGGTTGAGGTTAAGGCAACAGCCGGGGATACCCATCTTGGCGGCGATGACATTGACCAGCGTATCCTCGAATGGATTATCGCTGAATTCCGCAAGGAAACTGGTATTGATCTGACCAAGGATAAAATGGCCCTGCAGCGGCTTAAAGAAGCAGCTGAAAAAGCGAAAATGGAACTTTCGACCTTGATGGAAACGGAAATCAATCTGCCCTTTATTACAGCCGATGCTTCTGGCCCCAAACACCTGCTCATGAAGCTTACCCGAGCCAAGCTTGAGGCCATGGTCGAGGATATCATTCAGAGGTCTATTCCCCCCTGCCGTCAGGCCCTTGAAGATGCCAAGCTCCGTCCGGAAGATATAGATGAGGTTATTCTGGTAGGTGGTCAGACCAGAATGCCCCGGATTCAGCAGCTCGTGCGCGACTTCTTTGGCAAGGAGCCCCATAAGGGCGTCAATCCTGATGAAGTTGTTGCTGTCGGAGCAGCTATTCAGGGAGCTGTTCTGGCGGGTGAAGTGAAGGATGTTCTTCTCCTTGATGTAACCCCCCTTAGCCTGGGCATTGAAACGCTCGGTGGAGTTTTTACCCGGATGATTCCTCGTAATACCACTATTCCCACCCGCAAGACAGAAATTTTCACCACAGCTGCTGATAATCAGACGAGCGTGGAAATTCATATTCTCCAGGGTGAGCGTGAACTGGCTGCATACAACCGTTCCCTTGGTCGTTTCCATCTTGACGGCATTCCACCAGCTCCACGGGGTGTTCCCAAGATTGAGGTTACTTTTGATATTGATGCTAACGGCATCCTCCACGTTTCCGCCAAGGATCTGGCGACCGGCAAGCAGCAGGCAATCACCATAACCGGCCACAGCGGTCTCGACGAAAAAGAAATTGAAAGAATGGTTAAAGAAGCTCAGGCCCATGAAGCTGAAGACAGGAAGCGGCGAGAGCTTATTGAGACTAAAAACCAGGCTGACCAGATGGTCTACAACCTGGAAAAGCTGTTACGGGAAAATAGAGATAAGATTCCTGAAAGCGAAGCCCAGCGCGTCCAGACTGAAATCGAGAATACCAAGAGAGCTATTGAGTCAGAGAATGTGGAGCAGATCCGTCGAGCCATGGACAACCTGGCGCGAGCTTCCCACAAGCTGAGCGAGCTCATGTACCAGCAGGCCACTCAATCTCAGGCCACCGGCTATCAGAGTTCAGGCCAGAGTTCTTCGCGTTCTTCCCGTCGACCTGATGAGGAAGAGGTTATCGACGCTGAAGTCGTGGATGACGATAAGAAAAATTAATTAAAATCAGGCAAAGCTGAAGGCGGCCGATGGAGAAGGATTATTACCAGATCCTTGGTGTGCCTCGTAATGCGAGCCAGGCGGAGATAAAGAAAGCCTATCGCAAGCTGGCACGTAAATATCATCCTGACCTTAACCCTGGAGATAAGGCGGCCGAAGCTAAATTCAAGGAAATTCAGGAAGCCTATTCCGTCCTGAGCGATCCGAAAAAGCGGGCCCAGTACGACCAGTTTGGCTTTGTTGGAAATGTTCCCCCCGGTGCGGAGGAAGCCTCAACCTTTTCCGGCTTTGAGGGTTTTGATTTTTCCGATTATGGCTCGGCCACTTTCCGGGATATTTTTGAAACCTTTTTCGGCGGCCGCACGGCTCGGCAGGCCGTTGAACCCGAGCGAGGCGAGGATTTACATTATACGATGAAGCTTGGTTTTGAAGATGCCATAAATGGCGTTCAGACCAGAATCAGATTGAATCGTCTTATTCCCTGTTCAAACTGCGGCGGCCGGGGATTCATTTCAAGTGGTGTTTCTGATCGCTGCCCGGCCTGTGGAGGCCGCGGCCGGACAACGATCCAGCGCGGCTTCATGCGTTTTTCCACGGAATGTCCAACCTGCGGCGGGACAGGCAGAACACCTGGTGCCCTGTGTTCTTTATGCCAAGGTGAAGGCAGGGTTCAGGGTTCAGAAACAATTAATGTCCGGATTCCAGCCGGTGTTGACACTGGCTCCAGAGTGAGAATAGCAGGCAAAGGCAATGCCGGGCGCCGGGGTGGTCCACCGGGTGACCTTTATATTTCCATTGAGGTTTCACCCCACTCCTTTTTCCACCGTGAGGGAAATAATATTTACATTAAGGTCCCCATTACCATAACGGAAGCTACCCTGGGGGCTAAAATAGAAGTACCCACTCTTACTGGAAAGACAACGATCCGCATTCCTCCTGGAACAAAGTCCGGCCAGAAATTCAGGATCAGGGGCATGGGTGTGCCTGCAGCGGGCGGCAAGGCCAGGGGCGATCAATTTGTGGAGGTAACGATTGTGCCTCCGCCTTTTCATGACCAGAGGGTTCGGGAATTGATGAAGGAACTGGAAAGGATTGCCCCTGAAAATCCAAGAGAAAAGCTGGGCATAAGCTAACATGGGCCGAAGAAGAATAAGAAAGGAAGAAAAGCCGAAATATTACCATATCAGTGCTGTTTCCCGCATGTATAATCTCCATCCTCAAACCCTGCGTTTATATGAAAGAGAAGGGCTGCTCAAACCTTCTCGCAGTCAGGGAAATACTCGCCTCTATACAGAAGAGGATTTAAAGCGACTTGAGCTCATCCTGACCCTGGTACGAGACTTAGGGGTGAATCTGGCGGGAGTGGAAGTCATCTTGAATTTACGTCAGAAAATTGAAAGAATAGAGGCTGAGGTCAACGAGCTCCTGGAATATATCAAGAAAGAATTTTTCGAGGGCCGGGAGGAGGAATTCGAGAGGAGACGGCGGAGCCTGGTACCGGTTTCGTCTTCTTCCTTGATTAAGGTGGAAAAAACGGAAGAGTCTGAATCATGACTGATGACGAAATCTTTGAGTCCCGTTCTCTGCAGCAATATTTAGAGCAGATTTCTAAATTTCCTATCCTGACTGAGGAAGAGGAAAAGGAGCTCGGCCGGAAAATCCAGCAGGGAGATAAAGAGGCTCTGCGCCGGCTGGTGGAATCTAACCTCCGTTTTGTGGTCAATTATGCTAAAAAATTCCGGGGAATGGGCCTGAGCCTGCTCGATTTAATTCATGAGGGCAATCTGGGCCTGATTGAGGCAGCTAAAAGGTTTGATCCCAGCCGCAATGTTCGTTTCATTTCCTATGCGGTCTGGTGGATCAGGCAGGCCATTTTCCACGCCCTTTCCCAGAATGCCCGAGCTTTTCACCTCCCTCAGAAATTATCTGACCAGATAGCTTTAATGAGGCGCAAGGAAGCTGAGCTTAAAGCTGAGCTAGGTCGCGAGCCGACACGAGAGGAGATTGCCGCTGCCATGGGGATTACCCCTGAAGAAGTAGATGATTACCGGATGCTCGATGAGAGGGGAGTTTCGCTGAGCGATCGCTTGCCTGATTCTGACCAGGAAGTGGAAGAAACAATCAGGGATGAAGTTGTTCCCTCCGTGGAGTATCAAATTATTAAAAGTGCCATTGAACAGCAGGTCAGGGAGATGCTTCAGGAGCTGGATGAAAAGGAAGCTCTTGTGTTAAGATTAAGATTCGGGCTGGATGATAATGAGCCCCGGACACTTCAGGAAATTGGGGATATGCTTAATCTTACGAGAGAAAGGATCAGGCAGATTGAGCTTAAGGCCAAGCGCAAGCTCGCCCAGTCCCACAAATTACAGCAGCTCAGGGGTTTTCTCAACTGAGCCCAAAAACTGCGGGCAGATTCGGGATAGATTGGCCCTTGCCCGGGCAAGAGATGAATTTGAAATTTTAAAGATAGATGAAATTAGAAGCGAGAGGAGCTATTATCTTTTATCTTATCTCATCGGGAATCGGCCCTGAGGGAAATTTAAGTTCATGACTGAAGAAAAGAAGGTTTGTCCGATCTGCGAGGGTTCAGGCTGGATGCTGGTCAATGAAGAGGGCCGGACAGTGGCCCGACGCTGTTCCTGTTTCCGGGAAAAGCAGATTCAATTGCTTCTGGAAAAGGCCGGAATACCCAAGCGTTACCAGAATTGCTCCTTTAATAATTTTGAAATCCATAACGATTCGCACCGGGATGCCCTGCGCATTTCCAGACAGTTTGTCAAGAATTATCCAGTTCAGGATATTGGTCTTCTTTTCATTGGACCTTGCGGAGTAGGCAAGACGCATCTGGCTGTGGCCATCCTCAGAGAACTGATTGAAAAGAAGGGGGTTCCCTGTGCTTTCTTTGATTTTCGCGACCTTATCCGCGATATCCAGAGTACCTATGACCCTGAGGCCGATATGACCACGAGCGAGGTGCTGGAGCCTGTACTGACGACGCCCGTCATTGTTCTGGATGAGCTCGGAGCTAAAAGGACCACTGCCTGGGTTGAGGAGACGGTTTTTTACATCATCAATTATCGCTATAACGAAAAGAAACTGACTATTTTTACCACTAACTATCTCGATAAAAGCGATGAAGAAGACAAAAGGACCGAATTTTATAAAAAGGGCGAGGAGACTTTGATTGATCGAATAGGCGTGCGCCTCCATTCTCGCCTTTACGAGATGTGCAAGATAGTTGAAATGTGGGGTGAGGATTATCGCAAAATTGCCAAACAGGCTGGCTACCGCTTCTGATGCCCGGCCCTGAATTAGTCCTTTTTAAATCCTGGCTTAATTTTTTCAATTAAATGGGGTTTTGCTTTCCTTATTTATCCTGGAGGTGGCAATTCCTTTATTTCAGGCCATCCGGAAATCGTTCAGGGTTAAAAATATTGAGGGAAACCCGGACCTTTCGGCTCCAGCTTCCCTTTAAAATATTTTCGACTTGAATTTTTTTTCAAATAATGGTAAAAATAAGATGCTTGCTCCGCGGTAGCTCAATTGGCAGAGCGGGTGGCTGTAGCGTATTGACCCATGGGTGACAGAAGAAGGTACAGAGACAGAAGAGATTACTTAATTCAGGCAGTTCAGAGAAGAAGGAGAAAGGTGAGGTAAATGGCCCTGGCTTACAAAGGTGGTCGCTTCCAGTTATGTGCTTATGACAGCTTTGCCGATGCTCTTGAATTCCACCATCTCGTAGCTCAGGGGAAAGATTTTGGGCTCTCTGATAGGGGCTACACCAGAAGCTGGTCAAAAATTATGGCGGAGCTCGATAAATGTCTTCTGCTCTGTGCCAATTGTCACCGTGAGGTTCATAGCGGGCTGCAGCTTCTGCGGGAAACCGCAGATGAAAAATCGGGTGAATTCAGGGAAGCCTGCCCTTCCTTTAACCGGAAGAATGGTAACCCTGAGCCAAGCCCCGAAGATTTTATGTTCGGGGAAGGTGCAGAGACTAGAGTTTCGGCTCGTACTCCGGATATAATCCGGGGGAAGCGCCCGACACCCTACCGTCAGGTTACTGGCGCGGGTGAAGAGATAGTCCAAGCCCAGAAGAAATTCTGGGGGTCCTTGTAACCACTAGGTTGCAGGTTCGAGTCCTGCCCGCGGAGCTTTTTTGACATAAGAAAGGGGGTTTTTTCGGAAATAAAGATCATTGCTTTTCTTTTATTCACATCCGATCCATTCCTCGAAGGAAAAATTGAATTTTTGAATATGTAAAAATCATCTGAATTATAGCAATTTTTCTTGGATTGCCCGTGTCGGATTTTGTTCGCAAAATGGCAATCATAAGCTTCCCATTTTTAGCTCCTAATTTGCTGCTAAAATTTTGTTCTTGCTCAGGACTCAGCTTATCAGCTTTGATATAAGCATAATCATTGGCCCAGTCTTCGGTGTATTCAAGAAGATAGCGAGTAACAAGACGAAGATAAGATTCAACCCAAGGAAGGACTCGTGCCACGATTCCTCCGTCTCCTCCCACATCGGCTTAACCGCCAATATCTCCCGTCTCCCCTCTTCATCTACCCCATAGGCTATCATGATCGCTACCGAAACCATCTTCCCCTCCAACCTAACCTTGTCATAAAGAGCATCTATCCACACAAATACATACTCGGCCTTCAAAGGCCTCGTCCTCGACTCTTTCACCCGCTCATCCAGCTCCCTCGTTATCTCCGAGACCTGAGAAGCGGAAAGACTCTCTATTCCTAAGCTCCGGGCTAATCTCTCTATCTTCCGCGTCGAAACTCCATTGATGAAGGCTTCCTGAACCAGACTTATCAGAGCCGTCTCCGAGCGTTTTCTCGCCGTCAAAAAAAACGGTACATAACCTCCCTTGCGCACCTTGGGTATGACCAAATATAAAGTCCCTAACCGGCTATGAAGCTTTCTGACCCTGTAGCCTGAAAAATAGGTCTTCCTCTCCCGGCTGTGCTTGCCCTTAGGCGCCCCTACCTTAGCCTCCGCCTCCACCTTCATCAGCTCCCCCAACAGCCACTCTAACATCGCCTTTATCGGATCATCCTCCAGTAAAAATCTGGTTAGCCATTTTTCCAAAAATGCCTTATAATCTCTTTGAGCCATCGTAAATGACACCTCCTTTCTTAAAGTTTTCTCCTTTAAAAGGAGAGTTTACGATGGCTCACTCCTCTAGGTCAAATTGCGAACTATTTTGTACACCAGCGCCAAGGTAAAGCTTCGGGTAAGAGGAAATTAATGGAAGAAAGGAAATAAAAAAGAGGCGATCGGAGGACCGCTTTCTCTCATGGGAACAATTTTTCTCCTGACCGAATTATTATCTGAACACAGGATTTTTACTGGAAAATTAAATTTTATATGCTTCTTCCCTCTTTGAGAGGAAGCATCATTTTAAAATTGAAGACCTTCCTCTTTTGAAAAAATCCATCTGCCGACAGTGTCCGTTCATCAGCGAAAGATTCTGTAGATTTCTCGCCAGGACTTGATTTTGAGTAAAGCTCCAACGGGCTGTTCCAGCTTTTCGATGGTTGAATCATATTCCTGAATATAAACTTCGCGCTTGGTCAGACCAGCGACCCTTTCTCTTTCACCCAGCGTAACGGCCGTTCGCGCTTTGCTGGCCAGGGCTAAATATTCTATGGGGTTCCCCTGATTTCCCTTGAGGGCACTGCCAGCCAGGGGTGTGCCCATGCCGGGCTGAATGAAGCGGGCATAGAGCCGGCCAAAATTATTCAGAAGATTCTGGCAGGGATCAGCAGCCTCAATATTTCCTTTTAGGGTGGTAAAATAAATTATGTAATCAGAAATAACAGGATCTGCCCAGATTTTTTCACCTGTTTCAAGGTCACCGGCTTTTTTGGTCAGAGGTAACCCCGTTTCATCTGGATTGCCTATGAACCATTCTACCTGTGGATTTTTCGCATCATCAACTAAGGCGACAAAAGAATAGGTTCGGTCTGCTGGTGCTCTTTCATCACCGCCTGTACCGAAGTAGACTCGAGGCCTTGTCGTTCCTGTCCCCAGGCCTAACCAGATTTCCGGTTTGGTGATTATTGGATATAAGCAACGATCTCTATAAATTTCAGTAAAAGTCCAGTTATTCGGCCTATCTGAAGTAACATCAAGTCGCCATAAACGGCCATCTAAGTCCCCGATATAAACATAATCAACAAAGCCAAGGCTTCCCGATTCACGAATAAAATCAGCTCCATTAGGCGAACCGGGGAGAGAAACATAAATATTGGGGAAGGGATTAGCCGAATTTTTCTTATCCGAAGAATCGATATCAGAGATACGCTTTGACCAGACCAAGGAGCCATCAGCAACTTTAATTACAGCCAGGGTATTCCCGATGTAAGCGTTATAGCCAGAGTCAACCGGATGGGCATAACCTGAACCGACAAAGGCTACCCAGGTGGGACCTTCCGTTAATTTAACCTTAGCAATAAAAGGTACAGACCAGGTTTGACCATTGGTCATATAATAGTTTCGACCTGTGCCACGAATTCTTTCCCCGGCAAATTCCCACAGAGGCTGAGGATCTTCGGGCTCGGTTACATCGAGCGCAAAATAATAGTAATAATAATTGTTCTTAATGTCAGTTTGCCCATCAGGCGCCTGACCATTACCCTCGCCCTGTCCGCAGATCAGCACAGTTCGCCATTCGCCGTTGATATAAACATCGGCGACAGAAGGAGAACCATCCACATAGGCTCGTCGGGCAAAATATCTTGTCCCCTTGGCCGGGTCAACAGGCCACATTTCCTTTAATTTGGGCAAAAGATTATAGGGAATGAAGGCCCAGAGTTCCTCACCAGTAGCGACATCAAAGCAATGAAGCATCCCATCGTTAGCTCCAACATAAACTACCTTTTTCCTTTTGCTATATTTATCCTTGAATTCCTTATAGCCATCGCCCATTAACTCCGGGTCTTCGTCCGGGGGACCAACCACAACTGGAGTGGAGTGGTTAATATCGCCCAGCTTCCAGTAACGGTCATAACCGCGGACAAATTCAATTAAACCCTGGGCGTCATTCTGATAATCGGCCAGAATAGGACGAAGTGTATCGGCATTGCCAGTGGAAAATTCAATTTTTTGGAGCTTCCCCGCCTGTGGTCTATTAGGGTTAATAGCTGTATAAATCTTTCTTGAGGCAGGGGAACGGTCATTGAGCAATGCGCCCGCATCCCATATAATATCTACACCTTCAGCTACCCAGCGACCTGAGGCAGAGCTTAAATCAGAAACACTCACCGTGCGCAGGGTGGAGTAAGTTGTCTTGGCTGGATTCATCCCGGTCACATCATAGGCTCTTAGGTGGCCTTCCCAGCCTGGATAAACAAAGGAGGAAGCAATTATGACCTTGCGATTAACGCCGCTTCGATCGACAATGGTTGTGGCCACAGAAGAGCGAGAATACTCCTTTCTGGTCACATAAATATACTCAATTTTAAGGTCTCGAATTATCGGGGTATCAAAGGAGGCACCAGTATATTCTTCCATTTTATCTTCAGGGGCTGAGAGAATCGCCTTCCAGCGAAGATCAGCTCCGAAGCTATTGAAAATATGCCAGTAATCTTGGTTTTCATTGTAAGGTTTAATTTCTGTGCCTTCGAAAGTACGGTAAGGTTCCCAGTGAAGACCGCCATCATTGGACAGAAAATACTGGATTTTCAAACCAGCTGATGTTCCCCAGACACCCTGATTAATAAAGCTTATTTTTGCCTTGGTAATTGAATACTGTCTCGGGTTAATCCCGGCAATATTGGTGGAAATGGCCTCGCCATAAAGATTATAAACATGGGCTAATTGATTAATGATTAAATAATAATCGCCCGAATGATTGGCATCCGCCAGAATTAAATCCATATCTCCATCGGAATCATAATCAACCATGGCGCAGAGGTCGACATCATAATAAGGTGGTATGATGGGATTACAGGCATTGAGACAGGTAAAACGCCAGGTAACTTCATAATAGATATTACCCTCTTCGTCTTTGTATTCTTCCCGGCCCATATTTTTGTAAATCCACATCCGGGCCTGATTGCCAGCGTTCCAGCGGTCAGTGGCGCCAAAGATATCGGGTCGGCCGTCCTTTTTAAAATCAGTTACAGCTAAAGCCACCGTTCCGGTACAATTTGAATTGGGAATTGGAATTTCGCTTCGAATGAAGCGACCGGTGCCATCATTCTGATAATAGACAAGATAAGGCCAGCCATTTACCGAACCGGCGATAACATCAATATCGCCGTCAAGGTCGAAATCAGCTGCCGCCACGGCTGAGGTACCACGGTCAGTATAGCCTCCAGGACAGGGTGCTTTATAACCGGTACGCTGGTCATAATTGAGCTCACTGATTTCCCATGTTTCCAGCTTAAAGTTATCTTTACCTGGATTCCTCATTAAAAAAATCTTATCCTGGCTGGCAACTAAAATATCGAGGTCACCATCCTTGTCAATATCGACGCTAAAAAGATGGTTGGCTGCCCAGTTACAGTATATACCGGCAGCCATGAATCTACTGGTAAAATTTAAATTTCTGGAATCGTTTCTATCATAAAAGACAGGATCATTCTTTGTTCCCTGGTTAATATACATACAGGCGACAAAATTATTGTAAGAAAAGCTATCAGTTTGATTTTTATAAAAGAAAAAGTCCAGCAAACCATCACCATTATAATCGCCAGCCGTAATGGAAGCTGGCCCGACAACTAAACCTGAATCAAATATCTTGGTATTATCAACTCGAAATATAATGCCATCATCATCAATTTTATCTTCATTGGCATCATTGTACATGTTACGAATAAGCTTCAAACTGTAATTGGCCCCACTGCCTATATCCAGACCAATAAGGTCAGTTCTGCCATCGCCATCAAAATCACCGGGAGCACAAACATAGATATAACCGCCTAAACCGCTTGGCTGGGTTACCGCAAAATTAGCCCCAAGATAATTCAAATGGATGGGTCCGCTAGGCCAGTTGGCCACAGAAGAATTAACTTTATCTTTATAAGTATCTTTATCAAAATTTTCGATAAAACTGGGACCTTTTATCTCCTCACAAACTTGGGGCGTTTGACCGCTGAATTTCAGGGTTAAACAGAAGAAAACAATTAAAATTATGGAAACTGTATTTTTAAGCGAGCTCATTTTGCCTTCTCCTTTTTTCTGTCTTCCTTTGCAAATCTTTTACCAGTAATTTTACTTTTTATTCTTTTCTTTGCTTTTAATCAGGTGCCTCAAGCCCTATTTCCAGCCGGCAAGTTGCCAGAATCTTATCAGTTATTCTCGGCCCTGATCGAACAACACCAATACAGACCATCAGGACATCTTTTGGGTCTGAGGGTCCGCCGGTGCCGGCTTCATCGTCAATAAGAAAAACTGTGTAAGTAAGGCGATAATCATTATTGCCACTTTGTTGCCGGTTAAAGGGTTCTTCAAAAAAGATCAGCTGGTCAGCAGCTACATCGGCTACCCCATCGTGATTGGGGTCAAGAAGATTCAAAATTTGCTCATCAGTCAGGCGACGAAAATAACCGGGATTGGGTTTGCTCAAATCATTATTAATAAATGGAATATCAATACCATACTGAGTTACTCCGGTTAAATAATGACCGGAAAAGGAGCTCCACTGGCGAGAAAGGAAAAATTCTTCCAGGGCCACGCGAGCGGCATTGAAACCAGCTTCAGCGGCATTAAAAGCTTCTTCCTGAAAGCGCATGGCTGAAGAAACCTTCGGCCCGGTGCTGCTCACGACCAGCACCGTTACGCCAACAGCCAGCATAAAAGCAAGAACTAAAATCACTACAATTAAGCCCGAGCCCCGGCGTTCTTTCAGATTAATTAATTTTCTCGATGAGGAAAATGAAAAAATATACAGGCATAAAAAGAAAGAGCGCCCCCGGCTTTCTTTTTGATTTTTAATCGTCTTCTGATTCATCTTTGACCTGTATTATAGAGATTCAAATTTAAATTTCGGATATTAACCGTGGTTTCTAAAAGAAAGCGACGATGATAGTCGTCGGTACCGGTTCCAGGAGAATCAGAAATTTCCGGCCGCCGGTAGTGATAAATATTTTTTGGTACCTGGCCTGAGACAGAAACAAAGCGATTGGGCGTTCGCCCGAGTAAATAAATTCTGACCTGACGAATCCGGGTTATCTGATCATCTGTCCAGTTTTCATCCCAGGGTTTAAAGCCATCAAGAAAACCATCATCGTCTAAATCGCCATTATATTCCAGTTGAAAATTTTCAATATTCTGGGCCAGGGGATAATGGATGCCGTTATTTGTCATATAGAGAACACCAGGCTCGCCCAAATAACCTTTAACCCCGGGAGTTAAATTGGGATATTTGCCGGTGACATCAAGCCAGAATTCTCTCACATTGACAAACATGACCAGTCCACCATCAAAATCATCAGGCGAGCAAGGAGAGTCCCCCGTTAAGCCGCCCGGAGGGTTCATCCCTGGAGCTAATCCGGGTGAGGTATTAAAGCCCTCATTGGTTCCTCCAGTATTCCAGGTGACATGAGTAATTTTGCGGATAGCCCCGGTTCGACAGGAGGATTTTGGATTGGGTAAAATAAGGACAATCTTATCGTCATAAAATTCAAGGGGATAGGGATATTGTTCGAAGCTGCCATCATTTACCTTAATATCGACGGCTCCGCCGCCTTGCCCGCCCTGGTACTGATCTATCGTTAAGTTGAGGGGGTCTTCCAAATTTCCTAAAATCCTGATTCGATCCGGTTTAACTTCCCCTCCCTGATCTTCGTTATTCACACCTTCCAGGGCATAGAGGAAAAATTCTTCGGGCAAGCCAACGCCAGCCATTCTGATATCTCGGGTCAAAAGATACATCGCAGAGCGAACATCGTGCTGTAGCTCAGCATATTGCTGCTGGTCAACTGTAACCCGATTGCTTCTGGCATAAAAAGCCAGGGCCCCGAGGATAACCACCAGCATGATGCTGGAAGACACCAGAATTTCAGTCAGGGTGAAGCCAGCATGGGCCCTCTTTTTTTGTTTATAGCGAAAAAATAACCATATTGTTCTTTTATCCTTGAATCTTTTTTTATTATTCATGCCTCACCTGCCATGGCTAATTTTATCTTGTTTTTATTTTCATCTCGTAATCAGGGTCTGAATCTGGGCTCTAACCCGATAACGTTCTGGCTGGTTCAGAAGCTCATCTCGATTTTTATTAACTGCTGAAGCAGGAAAAACTAAAACGCGAACATCAAAACCCAGCCCATCCATGGACACATCGATTTTTGTCAGGCGCCGAAAGTCGACCGTGCCATCAAGATTAAGATCTAAGAGCTCATCAGCGCTTTCGCCTCTCAAGCTGCTGGGAAAACTCGCTAATTCTTCTGAAGTCAGCGTTCTTAAATAGTCTATCTGCTGCTGGGCTAAGAAAATAGCATTGCTCATCTCATTAGCTCTCAAATTTTGCAGAACACTGAGACTGAAAAGCTGAATTAAACTTACAATAACTACAGTAACTAAAGCTAATAAAATGATAACCTCAATAAAAGTAAAGGCGCTACGAAGCTTCGTCCTTTTCATTTTTAATAAAATCATCTTCCTTTCATCTCTATTAAATTTAACCTAATTCAATTCAAAAAACTAAACTCCAATTAACTTTTCGCCTTAACATAGCCTATGGAACCGCCCGCATAGAAACGAACAATTCTTATGTCTTCCTGGTTATAGCTCTTCAGTTTGGAACTCTGAAGAATAATCTCGTGGTTCTGAGGAGAATCGAAATTATAATTCTCAATCATTCCCAGGGGCGAAAATAAAATGGTTTGATCCTCGGGCAGCTTTAACTGAGGATTGAATTTCGGGGGAAGAGTCCTGGGCAAAAATTTAGGAACCTGAACCCAGGTTACATCTAATTTATCAGGATCTCTGACCTGTTTTTCAATAACATAGCGCCAGAGTTTCTCCTGCTGATAAAAACGCACTCGATATGGAATTTTTTCATTGACCGCCAGGTAGCGAGCTGTTTCCAGGGTGGTCAGGATATCCCTGGCGGTTCCCTCAAGGCTCCTTGTCTCCAGCGTATTGAGAATGCTGGGGTAAGAGGCTACCAGAATTATGCCGATGATAGCCAAAACGATAATTATTTCAATTAGACTAAATCCCTTTTTCCTCATTTAGTCTCGCCTTATTAATTTTTCTGGCTCAAGGCCCCCGCTTACTCTTTATACATTAATTCGTTCTTATTTACAAATATTATTTTTATCAAAAATTGGCAATAGCCCTTTCAGGTGATTCCCGGGGTGAAATTAGCCTCCCGGGCTCATCCCTAAATTTAAATTAAGACTATCAAACCGCGCTTTCCACCTTTTCAAAAAGGAAAGCACCCAGGCTGAGCATAAATAAACAAAAAATGACCATAAAAGCCAGATCAAAATACCACGGAAAGAGAGATATTTGTAGTAGAGACCAGCGCAGCCCATCAATGCCATAACTCAGGGGGTCAAGATAGGCCAGAAAGCGCACTGCCCGGGGTAAATTTTGGATTGGATATAAAGCGCCAGACAGGAAAAAAAGAGGGAAAATAACAAAATTCATAACCAGGGAGAAACCCTGCATATCCTTCATTAAAGAAGCGAAGATGAGACCGAGGCCAAGGAAAGTCAGGGAAATAAGAATCATAAAAAGAAGAGCCTGTCCCAGGGGAAAAAGACCCGGAATCTTAAATCCAAAGAAAAGGGAGAGGAATAAAATAAGTAATGCCTGAAGCATGACAACAGAGGCGCCGCCAGCCACCCGACCGAGGACAATTGACAGCCGGCTAACCGGAGCCACCATTATTTCTTTAAGAAAACCAAATTCCCTATCCCAGAGATCAGAAAGACCGGAAATAGTGGAGGAAAAGAGGAGGCTCATGCCTATAATTCCCGGAACAATAAAAGATAAATAGCCAATATTCTGGCCCATTCCAGGAAGATACATCCGGTTGAGGCCAAGGCCAAGGAAGGCCATAAAAAAGACAGGCATGGCCAGAGAGCCAATAAGGCGGCTGCGAGCCCGGAGGAAACGCTTCATTTCTCTTAGCCAGAGAACATAGACTGCTGTCCAGGAAATCATCGGTGCCTCCAGGATCTCCGATGGGCGTGTGGCGGGCCCTTGCGCTCAGAAGCTACATCATCCCGGATAGAGCGGCCAGTAAAATGAAGAAAAACATCCTCCAGACTGGGTTTATGAAGATAAACGCTTTTGACGGCCGCGCCTTCCTGTCTGGCCAGGTTAATTATCTCCGGAATTTTCTTTTCGCCCATCTCTGTGGTCAGGGAAAGGAAGCCGTCGCTATACGTCAGAGATTTAACCCAGGCAAGACTTTTCAGCTTTTCCGTTAAACTTTCCCCTTTATTTTCAATTTCAAGGGAGATAACATCACCCCCAAGAAGGTCCTTGAGTTTATTAGGCTTATCCAGGGCCACAAAAACTCCCTGATCCATAATGGCTACCCGTTCACAGAGATAATCAGCTTCTTCCATATAATGGGTGGTTAAAATGATGGTCACCTTTTTTTCTTCATTCAGCCTTTTTATATAATCCCAGATATGGCGCCTTGTTTGTGCATCCAGGCCAAGGGTTGGTTCATCCAGAAATAAAACCCGGGGTTGATGGATTAATCCCCGGGCTATTTCCAGGCGCCTCTTCATCCCCCCTGAATACTTTTCCACAAGCAAATCAGCCTTATCTTCAAGGTCAACCAGACTCAGCACCTCCCTTATCCTGGCCTGCCTTTCTGCCCTGGAATAGCCATACATCATGGCATGAAATTCCAGATTTTCCCGGCCAGTTAATTTAATATCCAGGGCTGGCTCCTGAAAGACAATACCAATCGAGCGCCTCACTTCATTCCTTTCGGTTAAAATATCATGGCCAGCAACCCAGGCCCGGCCGGAGGTGGGCTTTAAGAGTGTGGCTAAAATATTAATGGTCGTGGTTTTTCCGGCTCCGTTCGGGCCAAGTAGGCCGAAAAGTTCACCCTGGGCCACATCGAAACTGATCTGGTTAACAGCAATCACCTCATCAAAGACCTTGGTTAGCTTTTCAACTCTGATAGCTTCCATCATTAAAAATCCAGGGGATTATTCAGAATTGACAGGCATGAGATGGCTTTGAGAATTCTCTTCTCTTCAAAATTTTCTCTTATGACCCTTCCCTCATCTTCTCTTTTTAGCCCGACCATTGCTCTAATCTCTTCACTTGTTAATTGTTTTTAATTCCATCTTTATTTTTATCCTTTATTTTTATCTTTGATTTAGTTTTTATATTAATTTTTTCTTAATTAATTTCTTCAATCTGCGGTTGCTATTCTTTTTTTTCCTTTAATTAGCATTTTTCATTAATTAGAATTTTCCCTTTTATCATATTATCTCATTATAATTCCTTTCTCTTAATTTCCACCCTTTCTTTTCTATCTCTAATTCTTTTTATCAGACTATTCAGCTAACATATTTTCAGAACTCCTGCCCCATTAATTAGCCCTTTTTTCAATTGAATAAGGGCTTCATTGGCCTCCTCAAGGGGAAAAACCTGAACTGTGGTCTTCACCGGTATTTTTGCAGCTAATTCCAGAAATTCTCGACCATCTTGTCGGGTCAAATTAGCCACACTTCTTAAAACTTTTTCGTGATAAAGATGTTTTTTGTAATCAAGGGAGGGAATTGGGGTCATGCTGATTCCTGCCAGGGCAACCGTACCTCCTTTATCTACGACTTCCAGGGCTCGCCTGACCAGCTCGCCGGCAGGCGCAAAAATCAAAGCCGCCTGAGCCCGCTGGGGAGGTTCCTCAGCGGCTGTTCCTGCCCAGAAAGCTCCCATATTTAGGGCCATCTCGCGATGAGCCTGGCTTCGGGAAAAAACCAGAACTCTGCAACCCCAGTGGAGGGCCACCTGAATGGCCAGATGAGCCGAAGCGCCAAAGCCGAAAAGAGCCAGGGTCTGCCCGGGCTTAATCTGGCTCAAGCGCAGAGCTCGATAGCCAATGATGCCCGCACAGAGAAGGGGAGCTAAATGGATAGCTTCTATTTCCTCTGAAAGGGGATAGACAAAATCTTCAGGGGCGACCAGATACTCGGCATAACCTCCGTCAACCTGATAGCCTGTGAAGCGAGCCTGGAGGCAAAGATTTTCCTGGCCGGAAAGACAGAAGGCACACTGGCCGCAGGTTGAATAAAGCCAGGGTACGCCCACCCTGTCACCAATTTTAAATCGGGCGGCTCCTCTCCCGATTTCAATCACCCGACCCACAACCTGATGACCAGGAATAATGGGTAATCTGACTTCAGGCAGGTCGCCCTCAACAGTATGTAGATCAGTGTGGCATAAGCCACAGGCTTCAACCTGAATCAGAAGCTCTTTCTCCCCAGGCGAGGGTTTCTCCCTTTCTTCAAGCCGGAGGGGCAGGGTTTCAATGGGTGCTGTTTTGCTCAAGACCATCGCTTTCATTCTGAACTCCATGAGGACAGATTATCTTAAATTCAAAAAATTCAGAATCTTCAATTCCTTTCCTGCTTTTCTTCCTTTCCGGGCTCTCTGGAGACTTAATTCTTTTTATAGCTACTACCTTCATTTCTCTATCCGTTATAAATGGCCCTTAAAAATAAGCACCGGGCTTACAAATACACTATCCTTTTCAAGCTTCACCATCCACAGGTCATTTTTTAGCCTGACTTGCCTGAAAAATATTCTTTTACTCAGATATTTTCCTGAAGCCAGTATTTTAAATTTTGAGTTTTTAATTAGCTCTTCTTCCTCCCCCTCGAGGGAAAATGGCTGCATTTCTGGCAGAAACCAAAGATTTGCAGGGAGTATTTAGCCAGACTAAAACCGAGACGCTGGCTGATGACTTCGAGCTCCTTCTTAAGCTCCTCTTCTTCAAATTCCTTAACCAGGCCGCAGCCAAGACAGATGAGATGACCATGAATAGTCCCCGGCGTCTCAGGCTCAAAATGGCTGTGCTTCTCCCCGAAGTCCTCGGCCCTGGCCAGACCTGTCTGGACAAAAAGATTCAGGGTCCGGTAAATTGTGGCCAGAGAAATCCTGTGGCCTTTCTTTTTAAGACTCTGGTAGATATCAGCGGCGTTGCGATGAATTTCGCTCTGGCCGTGGATTTCCTCCCAGATAAGCTCCCGGCTGCGAGTGAAGCGCAGCCCTTTCCCCCGGAGAAAGGAACTGAAATTTTCTACCCTGGTCTTTATTTTCACCCGATTAATCTTCCCTTCTGGATTTTGGCCTCAAGGCGCTGCAAACGCCGGAGAAAATCTTCTTCATAAGTCCGGGAGACACCGCGGGCCAAGGAAAGTCCTTCGGCGGCGAGCTCGCGGGCTCGCTCATAATCATGGCAGCAATGCTCATAGTACATGGCCAGTTCCCGGTAGCAAAAAAGCTTACCAGCTGGCGCCATCTCCTCCCAGAGGGCAACTGCTCTCGCCCACTGGCGGTTCTTTTTCCAGTACCAGGCCAGTTTCTTTTTCAGGCTGAAAGCCAGAGACTCAGGCACTCCCTGGCGCAAGGCCATCTCCAGAAGTTCAAAAGAACGCTCAGCTTCGCCGGCAGCCTCCAGAATTCTGGCCAGGCCAATAAGATCTGAGCTATCCATGTCCTCGGTAAAAGAAGAGCTCTCCAGGAGCTCACTGGCAGCAATGACTATCCCGAGAAGAGACAGAATATCCTGAACGTTGTGCTCTAAAACTGGTTCCACAAAGGAGAACTGGCCGCTTCTTAAATAGCTGAAATAGCGAACTGGAACCTCCGAGGAGGGAATGTCTTCCCACCGAGAAGCTTTGAGAACCTGCTCGGCCAGATGGCTCAGGCGGCAGCTCTCATGTTTATGTTTCCAGAGCTGGCGAGCTGCAAAAATGAAATCAAGATGGGGCAGGTCGGCCAGGGGAAAGGGCAACCGGTGCAGGGTAAACCTGGTTTCAAGAATCGGAAGGTCAAAGCCCCTGCCATTGAAGCTCACTATGCACTCAAAGGGATTGGACTCAAGGAAGCGATAGACCTCCTGAATCATGTCTTCCTCTTCAGCCGGCTCGCCGAGGAAAAATTGACGGATTTCAAGACTTTCCTGCCCGAAATAGCCAAAACCAATAAGAAAGGGAATAACCCCGACGCCGCCTGAAAGACCGGTGGTTTCAAGATCAAGAAAAAGAGCTGAGGACAGGCTGAGCTCTTTAAAAGCCTCATTATGAGCCAGGAGAGCCAGAATCCTACCTTCTATCTTTAATCCCTGGCCCAGACTAACGCGGCCATATTTATAATCAAGGGGATAGGTATTTTCGAAAATTCTGAAGCCAGAAATTCGGGTCATGCCTGTTTCTCTTTCTGGCGAGGAAAGTTCGTCCTCTGGATGCAGCGGGGATTTTTTAACCTTACATTCTCGGGCTAAAGCCAGAAGTTTTTCCAGTTTCTCCTTCAGGGAAAGCGACTGGTTTTTTTCGAGCGAAGACCAGGAATGCCGGACTAATTCCTCCCTGGATTTTCCCCTCTCCTTTCCCTTTTCATCAAAATTATTTTCACCAGCCATAATATTACTCGCCAATGAATTGCAGGATGACTTTCCTTGTGCGGGGCCGATTGTCAAAATCAATAAAGATTATCTGCTGCCAGGTGCCCAGCTCCAGCTGGCCATCGGTAAAAGGAATGGTCAGGGATGGACCAATCAGGGCATGCCGGACATGGGCATAGCCATTATCATCGCCCCAGCGCCGGTTGTGTTCATAGGAAATATCGCTTGGAATAAGACGTTCCAGGGCTGAAGCCAGATCATGCACCAGGCCGCTTTCATATTCAATGGTGGTTAAGCCGGCCGTTGAGCCAGGAACAAAAAGAGTCACAATCCCGTTTTTAAGTCGGCTGGCGGCCAGTCGCTGATCAACCGGCCCGGTTAAATCCTTGATATCATTATTACCCCTGGTCGTAAAAGTTAATTCATCCCTGATTATCTTCATGGCTCTTTATTCTGACAAATTTATCAATTTTTTATGATAATCAATTTGCCCCGGGTTTGCAATTTAAGGCAAAAAGGGACAAAATAAAATGCCTTAAAAGGTCCTTTCGCTATGGCCAGTTTCACCCCGATCAATCTGAACTTTCCACTTAAGCCATGAAGATAAAAATTTGAATTTAGCTAGTTTTACCATGAGGTGAAAAATGAAAAAGAAACAGTTTAAATGTCTACTCATTTTCTTTTTCCTCTGTCTTTTTATCGTTATTTTTTTCAACCGGAGCTTTCCCCTTTCTCCTGAAAATAAAAACAGGCCTGCGGGGTATCTTTTCATGATTGGCGGCGGCCATCGTCCTCGAAGTTTGATGGAAAAATTTGTCAGCCTGGCCTCAAGAACAGGTCCTCCCCGGGTAATTATCCTTACCATGGCCAGTTCTGTTCCCGAGGAAACCGGACCGGCTCTGGTCAAAGAATTCAAGGAGCTCGGCATAGAAAAGGTAGATTATTATCATCTCAGCCGGGAAGAAGCTTTAAAACCGGAAACATCCTCTCTCCTGGATGGGGCTACAGCTATCTTTTTTTCTGGAGGGGACCAATCCCGACTGACCGCAGCCATTCATGATACTCCCTTTCATCAAAAACTTCTTGACCTTTATTCTCGAGGAGCAGTTATCGGCGGAACGAGCGCCGGCGCCGCTGTCATGAGCGAAATTATGATTACAGGCGAGGAGAAAAGAAAGGTGGAAGAGGGACAGGAATGGACCACGATTGAAGCTGAAAATATAATAACCAGTAGAGGTCTGGGCTTTATAAAGGAGGCTATCGTCGACCAGCATTTTCTGCGGAGAAAAAGGCAGAATCGGCTGTTGAGCCTTATCCTGGAAAATCCCGGACTCATTGGCCTGGGCATTGATGAATCCACGGCCGTTCTGGTCCGACCGGACGGAAAATTAGAAATCCTGGGTGAGTCTCAGGTTATGATTATTGATGCCCGCCAGGCCCAGGTGCTTAAAAATGAAAAAGGAAAACTTGGTGGCTTGAACATCAAGCTTCATCTTCTTCTGGCCGGAAGCATCTTTGACCTGAAATCGGGTCAAGTCACTACCACTTTGAAGCTTAAGGGGAAATAAGATAATCTCAAGAAATTCGAGCTTGATTCTCCAGGCTCATTAATTTAAATTAAAGAAAATGGGTGGTTGAATTCATTAATTTAACATGAACCACAGGCCAGAAAACTTTTCTCAGGGAGAAAGACCATCGTGGGAGGAAGTCCGCGATTTAATCCTTCTTCTGGTCAAAACTAATAGCGCCTTTAAAATTTTTCCTTCAGAGCATATTACCGTCAAACAGTTTGTCCTTGATTTTTATGAGCGCCTTAAATCCTTTCTGGAAAAGGAGAATAGCCTCGATTTATTCATCGGAGAAAATTATTTCGAGTTCATGAACGAGAAGGTCTATGAAGATGAGAATGTGGCACACAGCCTTCCCTTTTTCTTCTTTCGGGATGGTCTGCAGCGGCTTTCCTTTCACCGGGGCTTAACTGAGAATGAACTTTATCAATTCTTTGAGACGATAAAAGAAGTCGCCTCCCGGCCAGCTGAAGAGGCTGATATTGTCTCGGCCTTCTGGGAGAAAAACTTTGAAAACATCAGTTTTTATGCCCCCGATGAATTTATCATTGAGAAAATCAGCGCCGGCCGGCCCATTCCCGAATATGAGGTTAACCCGGAGGAGCTTTTTTCCGGGAAAATTGAATTAACTGATGAAGACAGGCGGGCCATTGAAGAGTGGCAGGTTAAATCTGAGGGAATTGAAGACTCTGCCGAAGAAAAAATGCCTTCAGCCGCAGAGGAAGAGTTAGGGCTGAAAGAGGAGGAATGGAAGACAGTCGAAGCGATTATTCACAGTTACCGCCACCTTCCCCACGATGAGGAATTAGCCCGTCTCATGCTCGAAATCCTTTATCTTGAAGATCGCCTGGAGCAATTACCCTCTTTTAAGGACTCGCTTCATCAGGCTTTTAAAGAGCTCCTGAAGGCGGGGAAGCTGGTCGCGGCTACTTCCTTTCTTCGGGATTTAATCTCCTTGAAGAAAATCTTTTCCTCTGATGTTCCTCAAAAAACCAGCTTGATCGACGCCTTTCTGGCTGAACTTGAGGCCGATGATTACTTGGCCCTTGTCAGTGAAATTTATTTTAAAAATACTGAAGCCATAAAAAATGAGACATGGCTGGACTTTTTCGAAGCTGTCGGCCAGCCTGCCCTGAATTATCTGGCTACCATTTATCAGACTGGCCATCTTCAAGCGGCATCTTCCCTTGATGAGATCGCCCTGATTGTTTTGGAAAAATGGGCCCAAAAAAAACCGCAAGCCCTGATGAAGCTGGCTTCAGAATCACAACCCTATTTTAGCCAGCTGATTATCAAAGCCCTGGCCCGGCATCCGGACCGTCAAATTATTTCTTTTTTAGCCAGTTTTATTCGCTCCTCGAAGCCGCAACTGCGTCGCGAAGCGCTTGAAGCTCTTTCCCTTCTGGAATCCCCAGCTGCTCAGAAGATAATCTTGGGTTATATCCATGACCCGAGCGAGGAAATAAGGATTGCGGCCATTAAAGCCTTAAAGGTTTCAGATGAAACCGGGCTAGATCATCTGCTCAAACTGGCCAGTTTTAATCATCTCAAGAAAAAGACCGAAAGAGAAATTGAAGCTATTCTGGAAGCTCTGGCTCGAACGAATCATCCCAGGGTCAGAAAATATTTTCAGCAGCTTTTTGGTCTTCGCTCGTTTCTCCGGCCTAAAATCAAGAAAATGGGTGAACTGGCCATTGAGGCCCTTCGTCGAGCCTCCAATCTTCAGGCAAAAGAACTGCTACAAGAATTGAGGGAGAAAGGCCGGGGTAAGCTGAAAAAATATAGCGACCTGGTCCTGAAGGAAATAAATTCAAAGGATAGGGCGTGATCAAGGAAACAACTTCTTCCAGTCTCTCCCTGGAAGCTCAGCGAGAAATTCATCAGGCTGGTGTAGAGATAATCACCCGCCTTCACAGTCTGCTGAAACTGGCTCGCCTTTATTCCGTCAACAATGTCCTTTTCCAGGAGCAGCTTGTCTTGCTTTATCAAAGGATTAAAGAAAATAGCGAAACCGGAGCAACTATCCTCAAAATCAGAGAAGGAACCTTCTTTTTTCGCAACCTGAGGCTTCGTTTTGTCTTCGCCAATTATCCCGCTTTCAAAACAGTCCTGCAGGAATTAACCAGAAGGGAAATAGGAGCCATTCTTTTTTATCCTGAGCTCAGCCTTGAGGAACTGAAGTCTTTTCTCGCTCTTCTTCTTTCCTCGGAAAACTTTGAGGCGCTGACTGAAAACCTTACCTCAGCCCAGGTAAAATACCTTCAGGTGGAAAAGGCCACGGAAACAGCAATTTCTCCTGGCAAAAAAGAAAAGGATAGAGCCACAGCCAGAATTTATTTTTCGAGCCTGCTCCATCTCAAAGATGCCTTTGAATCAGAAGATCCCCGGCAGGCTTTCCGACTTAACACTACCCGCAGACTCATGCAGGCCCTTTTCACTCATGTGGTGGAAAATGAGGCCTTTGTTTTTGGCCTGACCAATATAAAAAATTATGATGAATACACTCTCAACCATTCCCTCAATGTCTGTCTGCTGGCCATTGCCCTGGGTCGTCGCCTGGGACTTGACCGCCAGGAATTGATTGAGCTCGGCCTCAGCGCCTTTTTCCATGATTTTGGTAAAATTGACACTCCCAAGGAAATTCTGGATAAACCCGCTAAACTTGAACCCCATGAAAGAGCGATTATTGAAAAACATCCCCATCATGGGGCGGGAACCTTAGCCGCCTTAAAAAATATTAAGGGCATTCCTTTGCGGGCCATTCATGTCGCCATGGAACATCATCTCAGGGAAGATCTTTCCGGTTATCCCCAGACCTTCAAAAAGAAGCCCACCCATCTTTTCAGCAAAATTGTTAAAATTGTTGATTATTTTGATGCCATTACCACCAAGAGGGTTTATCGGCCCAGGGCCTTTACCCGCGAGGAGGCCTTAAGTTTGATGCTGGAACAGGGAAGCCGGGAATTTCACCCGCAATTGCTGCGGATTTTTGTCCAGATGATGGGTGTCTATCCAGTTGGCAGTGTCGTCGCCCTCAGCACAGGTGAAGTTGGCCTTGTCGTCGAAACCAATCCTGACCCGGCCATGGCTTTAAGACCCAGAGTCAAAATTATTGCCAATAAAGAAGGCCAGAAAATCGATGGTCCGGTGGTTGATCTGTCCGAAAAAGACCCGGAAACCAACAAATATCTTCGCACCATTGTTAAAGGCCTCGATCCTCAAAAATATAACCTCAAAGTGGCTGATTATTTTCTGGCCAGCACCTTACCCTGAGGTTTGAAAACAGTCGTGATGTCCCGGACCCGGGAAAGACTCAACCTGAATCAGAAAAAAACCTTTCCGTTTCTTTGGCGTCAGAGCTTTCCCCTTATAAGCCACCATCCTGTGGTCATATGTTTGTCCTGAGCTCGTTTTGCCAGCCTGAAACCTCAGCCAGAACAGAATCTGTTTCACTTGAATTTATAAAGATTATTTTATATAATTTTTCTGAGTCTTCTGAAAGGAGAAACAGATGGAATTACTTAACGAGACAATTAAAGAAGCCACAAGAAAAAAGTTTGAAGCAGAATTAGTTAATCCGGTTAAACTTATTCTCTTTACCCAGGAACCGAGTCGCCTGATTCTACCTGATTCGGTCAGAGGACAGGAATGTCCTTTCTGTCAGGAAACAAGGCAGCTTCTGGAGGAGATAACTCGTTTGAGCCCGAAGCTTGAGCTTGAGATTCATGATTTCCTGGCCGAAAAGGAGCTGGCCGAAAGTCTGGGGGTGGATAAAATTCCAGCCATTTTAATTCATGGACAGAGGCCATACGGGCTGCGTTTCTTTGGCTTTCCTGGTGGTTATGAATACGGGAGTCTTCTTAAAGCGATTATTCAGGCCTCTCAGGACAAAACCGACCTTAAAGAAGCAACGCGGCAGGCATTGAGTCAGCTTAATTCGGCTGTCCATATTCAGGTTTTCGTCACACCTACCTGTCCCTATTGCCCGCTGGCTGTTGAACTGGCTCATTCCATGGCCATTGAATCTCCCTTTATTCGGGCTGATATGGTCGAAGCCTCTGAATTTCCTCATCTGGTCAATAAATATCAGATCTTTGGTGTGCCCAAAACGGTCATCAATGAGACGGTAAGCCTGGAGGGCGCAGTACCAGAAAATGTTTTTCTGGAGCATGTTCTCCGGGCAATCAATCCCCAGAAAGAACCGAAATAAACTTTCCGGCCCAGAATATTTAGGCACCCGATAAAGGAAACTTCGAGAATGACTTCTCATTAGAGTCAAAATAGCTGGTTAAAAGTAAAAAATTGCCGTTAAGTACGTTTCAGGGACTTTCCTTAGGCTCAATCTATCTTGAGCCGGCTCAAACGAGGCGCTAATTTAAATGAGGTCTAGAGCAAAAGCAGATTCGAGGGGAAGCAGATTAGAATTGAGGCTCTACCAGCAAAATCGGAATCTTCCAGGCACCTTAAAGGCGAAATCCATTGCGGCTTAAAAAAAGCTGAATTAAGGGATACCTTCTGTGCTATAATGATGGGCCAGGAAAATGTTTTTCCGCCGGCATCAGCAGCGAGTTCTGGTGATTGGCCTTGACGGTGTGCCTCATTCCCTGCTTCTTGAATTCTGTCAGCAGGGGATTATGCCCAGAACAGCCAGGTTCCTCTCTCAGGGTCACCTTTATTCCATGCGGGCCTCTCTACCTGAAATTTCAGCCGTTAGCTGGACCGATTTCATGACCGGGACCAATTCAGCCACCCATGGTATTTTCGGCTTCACCGATTTTAAGCCCTTCTCCTATGATCTTCGTTTTCCCAATTTTAATGATGTCCGGGTTCCAGTCATCTGGGAAAAGCTCAGCCAGCAGGGTAAAAAATGTATCGTCATCAATCAGCCCTCTACCTATCCTGCCCGACCGCTTAAAGGCATTCTGATTTCAGGTTTTGTGGCCATTGATCTCGCCAGGGCTGTTTATCCTCCTCAGGAAATTGAGCGGTTGAAAAAAATAAATTATCAGATTGATGTGGATACGGCAGCGGCTCGAGCCCATCGAGATACCCTCTGGTCAGAATTGAAAAGAACCCTGGAATCAAGATGGGAGGCGATAAAACTCTACTGGTCTGAAAATTGGGATTATTTTGAGCTGGTCATAACCGGAACCGATCGCCTGCATCATTATTTCATGAAGGCAGCTCGCTCAGGCGATCATCCGGCTCATCAAAATTTTCTGAATTATTATCGGGCGGTGGATGAATTAATTGGCTATCTTCTTGAGTCCTTTACTTCCCAGAAAGGAGATCCAGCCAGTGTCTTCATTCTTTCTGACCATGGTTTCTGCGAGCTTAAAAAGGAAGTCTATCTCAATTGCTGGTTGCAAGAGCAGGGTCTGCTCCGATTTCGTCATGAAGATCCCCAGAGTCTGGCTGACCTAGACGATTCAACGGTAGCCTTTGCCCTTGATCCCGGTCGGATTTATCTCCATCTCCAGGGGAAATTTCCCCACGGAAAAATCGCTCAAGAGGAACGCGACCGCTGGCTGGAGGAAATTAAAAGAGCTCTGCTGGAGCTCACCTATGATGGCCAGAGGGTAATCCAAAAGGTTTACCGGTCAGAAGAAATTTATTCAGGCCCCCTTATTTCTTCTGGACCGGACCTGGTGGCGCTTCCCTACCCTGGCTTTGACCTTAAAGGTTCCATTAAAAAGAAAGAGCTTTTTCTTGACTCTGACCTGGAAGGCATGCACACCCAGCATGATGCCTTTTTCTGGACAACAGCTGAGGTTCCAGAAAATCTTAAGATTGCCGATTGTTATAAAATCATCATGGAAAGATTAGCTTAAATGAAGCCCCGAATCTTCAGGCGATTTCTCTGGCTTTTTAGCCTCTCTTTAATCCTGATTTCGGCCCTTGAGGCTTATATCGGGCCAGGAGCTGGCTTCGCCTTTCTTTCTTCCTTTCTTGTCCTTTTTCTGACCTTTCTGGCCGCTCTCTTTTCCCTCCTGGTCTGGCCCTTCAGACTGATTATCCGCCTAATCAAAGGTCAGAGAGCCTTCCGGCATGGCCAGGCCCGTCGGGTAATAGTCATTGGACTCGATGGCTTTGACCCTGAGCTCGCCGAAAAATTTATGGCCCAGGGTCTTCTGCCTAACCTATCTGAATTAAAGAAAAGGGGAAGCTATCGCCGGCTGAAGACGACAACACCGGCGATTTCTCCTGTAGCCTGGTCATCCTTTATGACGGGTTGCGAGCCTTCCAAACATAATATCTTTGATTTTCTCAGCCGTGACCCGAGAACCTACCTGCCCACTTTGTCTTCTGCCAGGATTCTCCCGCCTCGCAGGAGCCTCCGTCTCGGCAAAAAACAGATTCCCCTTGGCCGGCCCACTATCCAGGGATTCAGACGGAGTGTGCCCTTCTGGAAGCTTCTGGGAGAAAAGGGTATACCTGGAACAGTTCTACGCGTTCCCATCACCTTCCCTCCTGAAAAATTTCGGGGGCATCTTCTGGCCGGCATGTGCACGCCCGACCTCAAGGGTTCTCAGGGAACCTTCTCTTTTTATACCTCTGATCCTTCAAGAAATTATGAAAAGGAAAGCGGAGTGACCATTCCTATAGAGATAAATAACAGTTCCATTATTACCTACATTTCCGGGCCAGAAAACAGCGGGACGGGTCAGGAAGTCAGGATTCCCCTTCGTATTTATCTCAAAAACGAAGAAGAGGCTCTGGTTGAAGTTTCTGGCCAGAAAATCTGGCTGCGTCAGGGAATTTTCTCCCCCTGGATTCATCTGACTTTTCCTCTGGGCCCGGGCGCAAAAGTCAGGGCCATTGCCCGTTTTTATCTTTCAAGTATTAAGCCTCATTTCAACATGTATCTTACGCCCTTAAATATTGATCCTGAGAAGCCAGCCCTGCCTATCTCCCACCCCTTCTATTACTCAGTCTACTTAAGTAAGTTATTGGGACCTTATATTACCCTTGGCGAGGCCAATGACACCTGGGCTCTGAATGAAGGTGCCCTTTCGGAGCAGGCCTTCCTTGATCTGACTTATCTCAATCATGAAGAATGGGAAAAAATGCTCTTTAATGCCCTAAAGAAGAGAAGACAGGGAGTGATTGTCTGTGTCTTTGAAACAACGGACTCCATTCAGCATATGTTCTGGCGCTATCTGGAAAAAGACCATCCAGCCCTCCGCCGGGCCCCAGCTGAGCTTGGTCCGGAGGTTATCCAGAATCTTTACGAACGCATGGATGGGCTTGTTGGCCGGGTCATGGGAGAACTTAAACCGAAGGATGTCCTTATAGTAATGTCCGATCATGGCTTTAAAAGCTTCCGGCGAGGTGTTAATCTCAATTCCTGGTTATATCTGGAAGGCTATCTGAATTTAAAAGACGGCGCTCAAGAAAGCTCTGCCTGGTTTAAAGATGTGGACTGGGAAAAGACCAGGGCCTACGCTTTAGGCCTGGGCGGGCTTTATCTCAATCTTCGTGGCCGGGAAGCTAAGGGAACAGTCTCACCCGGTGAGGAAGCCCGAAGACTGAAGCAGGAAATAAAGCAAAAATTACTGAACCTCAAGGATGAAGAAACTGGTCTCAAGCCAATTCTTAATGTTTATGACCGGGAAGAAATATATTCTGGTCCCTATAAAGAAAATGCTCCTGATCTGATTATCGGATATAATAAAGGGTATAGAGCTTCCTGGGACTCAGTGACGGGTAAGGTGAATCAAATAATCTTTGAAGATAACCCGAAAGCCTGGAGTGGAGACCATTGTCTTGATCCAGGTCAGGTTCCGGGAGTTATCTTTTCGAGCCTTCCTCTTTCAGCCGAACAGCCTTCCATCATGGATATAGCGCCAACCATTCTGGAACTCTTTGGTCTGGAAATTCCAGCTCATATGGATGGCCACTCGCTTCTTGCGGACGAAAGGAAATCTCCGGTCAGAAAGGGAAAAATGGATTCATCTGGCGGGAAAAAATCTCGACAAGAGATTAAAGCCAGAAAGGGAAAAAATTAATTTCGTTTTCATGATATAAAAAAGAGAAAAAAGAAAACTAAGAGAGACGGAAAAAATGAAGATGGAATCAATAAAAAGCTGATGGCCTGAGAAAAAGGATGAAAAGAAGAGAATTTCTGGAACTGACTCTGGTGGCTACCTTGGGTTCTCTGGCCAGACCTTCTTTCATCTATGGCCGTGGTCAAAAGGAAACGCCTGTCAAGATTCTGGTTCTAGGCATGGACGGCCTTGATCCAAATATTGTTTCCCGGCTGATAAAAAAAGGAAGTCTTCCCCATTTCGAACGAATTATCGCCCGGGGTGGTTTAGCTCCCCTGGGCACAAGTATCCCCCCTCAGAGTCCGGTGGCCTGGGCTAATTTTATTACGGGCCTGGACCCATCAGGTCATGGACTTTTTGATTTCATGCATCGAGATCCTGAGAATTATCTTCCCGTTTTTTCTGGAACTCTGTCAGAAGAGCCCAAGAAAAAAATCAGCCTTGGCCCGTGGGTTCTACCCCTTCAAGGCGGAAAAATAAAACTCATGCGTCAGGGAAAGGCCTTCTGGCAAATCCTGGAAGAGCATGATATTCCGTCAGTTATTTCCCGGATGCCCTCCAATTATCCTCCGGCGGAAACCTCCCAGAGAACCTTATCAGGCATGGGGACACCGGACATTATGGGTAGTTATGGCATTTTTAATTATTATACAACCGAGCCTGGGGAGATAAATCCGGATATTGGCGGCGGCCGGATTCATCAGGTTTATGTCATTGGCCATCAGGTAGAAGCTACTCTGCCCGGTCCGATCAACACTTTCCGACGCGACCGGCCTGAAGCCTCGGTTGATTTTAAGGTTTATCTTGATCCCATCAATCCGGTGGCTAAAATTGTCATCGGCCAGGAAGAATTCATTCTTAAAGAAAAAGAATGGAGTGGCTGGCGCCGGGTTCATTTCCCTCTTATGCCTGGCAAAAGCATCAGTGGCATCTGCCAGTTTTATCTCAAAGAGGTCAGGCCTCACTTTAAATTGTATGTCAGTGCCGTTCACATCGATCCGTCCAATCCGGCCCTCCCCATCTGCACGCCGCCTGATTATTCCCGGGAACTCGTATCTCAGCTCGGCCTTTTCCATACCAAGGGTTTGCCCGCTGATACCAGCGCTCTCGATAATCATGTTCTGAGCGAAGAAGAATTCCTTCATCAGGATAATGGCTTTCTTGAAGAAAGCCTGGCCATGCTTGAGTTTGAATTAAAGCGATTCTCCTCTGGTCTTCTCTTCTTTTATATCTCCAGCACTGACCAGAGGCAGCATATGTTCTGGCGTTTAACTGATCCGGACCATCCCTCCTATGATCCCCAATTAGCCCGCTTTTTTGGTGGTGAAATAGAAAGAATCTATGTCCGGATGGATGAGCTTCTGGCCAGAATCGAGAAATATATTGATTCGAGAACCGTCGTCATTATCATGTCTGACCATGGCTTCAATCCTTTTGCCCGTGGCTTTAACCTCAATACCTGGCTTTTTGAAACCGGCTATCACAAGCTTCGCAATCCCTGGATTAAGGACAAAGGCTCGCTGTTTGAATACACGGATTGGTCCAGAACTAAGGCCTATGGCCTTGGTTTGAATGGACTTTATATCAATCTTAAAGGAAGAGAAAGCCAGGGAATTGTTAACCCCGGAGCTGAATATGAAAATTTGGTCAGGGAGCTGGCGCAACGGCTTGAAAGTATAATTGACCCGGTAACCGGAAAAAGACCCATTTACAGAGCCTATATTACCCGCGAGATATATCATGGTCCTTATCTTGATCGCGGGCCTGATATTATCCTCGGCTTTAACTGGGGCTACCGGATTTCCTGGGGTTCACCCCTGGGCAAATTTCCTTCAGAAATTATTGAAACCAATCAGCAGAAATGGAGTGGTGACCATATGGGTGCAGCGGAACTGATTCCAGGAACCCTTATCGCCAATCGAAAAATTATTCATCCTGCGCCCTCTTTAACTGATGTCACCGCCACTATTCTTGATCTTTTTGGTCTTCGGATTCCAGTGGAAATGAAAGGCCAGCCGGTGTTAAAAATAACTTAAATTTAAATTTTCTGGAGGCAGCATGGGCAAAGCTAAAATAAAAATTGACAAGCACCTTTTTGATAAAATCAAAAGATATGCCTCTTTAGCTGGCTATTCCTCACCCGAAGAATTTATCACTCATTGCCTGGAAAGAGAAGTGGCCAAGCTCGACGAGGCGGAAACAGAAGAAGAAATTAAAAAGAAGCTTAAGGGTCTCGGTTATATTTCCTGATGTTCTTAGTCAATCTTGGTCTGCGAGAAATCCTCCGTTTCCTTTTCCTTCCCTTCAGTTCCTTTTCCCCCTGGGTGGCCCTCATTATTATTTCTTTTCTGACCGGACTTCTGATACTTGCCATTTATAAACTTGTTTCGGACCAGCACGGCCTTAAAGTTACCAAGGATAAGATTAAGGCCTATTTACTTGAGCTTCGCCTTTTTTCTGATGATTTTTCCGTTTCCCTTAAAGCTCAGGGGCAGCTCCTTTTCTGGAATCTGAAATATTTCCTGCACGCTCTTCGTCCTCTGGCCGTAATCATTATCCCCCTCTTCTTTCTTTTAAGCCACCTCAATCTCTGGTTTGCCTGGGAGCCTCTGACTCCAGGTGAAACCACCATTGTTAAAATGAAATTAAAGGAAAACATAAATCCCCTGACCTTTGAGGCCACCCTTGAATCTACGGCTGGCTATGAAGTGGAAACACCTCCTTTGAGAATAGAAAATGAAAGGGAAATCTGCTGGCGAATCAGAGCCATAAAACCAGGAAAATACGAAATGAAGATTTTGCTTGATGGCCAGAGGCTGAGCAAAGAATTAATTATTGGCCGCCATTCGCTGGTGCGGCTTTCCTCAATTCGGCCTTCCTCCGGTTTCCTCGAGCAACTACTGGCTCCAGGAGAAAAGCCTCTTTCTTCTTCTTTTCTTGATAAAATCGAAATCAAATACCAGCCCCGACGTTTCATTTTTTTGGGCTTGAAAATGCACTGGCTGGTAGTATATTTTATTCTTTCCCTAGTGGCTGGTTTAATTTTAAAAAAGCCTCTGAAGGTTGAGATATAATTTTTAAATTTCTGCAAGAGGAGCCAGAATTATGAAAATTGAGTATTTCAAGATGGAAAGGATGCAATCAACCTGGGAAAATGTAGTGGAGCATAATCTCTCCGAAAGCGGCGTCCATCCCCTTTCTCTCAATGAATTGCTGACAGAGGAAGAAAAGGAAATTCTCCTCCATATCCAGCTTGGCTACAGCCAGACCAATGGTACCCCGGAACTGCGTGAGGAAATAAGGCGTCTCTATCCCGGCTCTTCCCCCGATTCCATTCTTGTCACCAGCGGCTCTTCTGAGGCCAATTTCCTCCTCATCTGGAGCCAGATTGAGCCTGGCGATGAAGTTATCTTTTTAATGCCTAATTATATGCAAATGTGGGGGCTGCTGCGCAGCTTTGGCGCCCGGGTAAAGCCCTGGTTCCTGAGAGAGGAACTTGGCTGGCAGCCTGACCTGGATGAACTCAAAAAACTGGTAACTCCTAAAACCCGCCTCATCATAATTACCAACCCCAATAATCCCACCGGAGCCAGGCTCAATCAGGAAGCCAGAAAGGCCATCATCGAGGCTGCAGCGGGCTCGGGGGCCTGGATAATCTCTGATGAAGTCTATCAGGGAGCTGAAAGAGATGGTGAGCTGACACCCACTTTCTGGGGAAGCTATGAGCGGGTTTTCGTGGTCAATGGTCTTTCCAAAGCCTACGGCTTACCTGGAGTAAGAATTGGCTGGATAGTCGGTCCAGAGGAAAAGATTGCCTCTATCTGGCCCTATCATGACTACACCACCATTTCTCCCAGCACCCTCAGCGACTGGCTGGCCCGGATTGCCCTCAGACCTTCAAACCGGGAAAAAATCCTGAAAAGAACAAGGGCCATTCTCAATCATAACTGGCCTATTCTTGAAAACTGGCTCAGGAGTCAGGATGGTCTTTTCTCCTTCCGGCCACCTGAAGCTGGAGCGATTGCTTTTGCCCGCTATCATTTAGAAATTAATTCCACTGAACTGGTGAATAAATTAATCCACGAGAAAAGCGTTCTCATCGTTCCGGGCGACCATTTCGAAATGGACCATTATCTTCGTTTTGGTTATGGAGCTGAAGAGACTTATCTGAAAGAAGGTCTGGAAAAAATATCTTCTCTTTTAAGGGAAATCAGAAATTTTTAAAAAACTAAAGGGGTTCAGATTTCAATGAAAATTCTTTATCTCCTGGAACCAGAAATAAAGGTGCTTTTATCTCTTGAGGAAACCATCGCGGCCGTAGAGCAAAGCTTCGCCGCTTACAATTCCGGAAAGGCCATTCTGCCGGGAGTAATTAACCTGGATATTCCCGGAAATCAGGGAGAAGTGCATGTCAAGGGAGCTTATATCAGCGGTGAAAGTAATTACGTCATTAAAATCGCTTCCGGTTTTTATCTCAATCCATCCCTGGGTCTTCCTGTTGGCGATGGGCTTATACTTGTTTTTTCGGCCATTACCGGCGCCCTTGAGGCTCTTCTTCTGGATCGCGGCTACATCACCGAAATGAGAACAGCGGCTGCTGGCGCTGTGGCAGCCAAATATCTGAGCCGGGAAAAGATATACCGGGTGGCCGTCATCGGTTCCGGCACTCAGGCCCGCTTTCAGCTCAAAGCCCTGGCCGCGGTTCGTACCTTTGAAGAGGTAGCTGTCTGGAGTCGCCGGCCTGAAAATGTCAATAGATATATCCAGGAAATGAAGGCTCATTTCCCTCAAGTCCATTTTATGGCCGCATCTTCAGCGGAAGAAGCGGTGAAAGGAGCTGATCTGATTATAACTGCAACTCCGAGTCGTCAGCCCATTGTCAGAGCTGAATGGCTGGCTGAGGGAGTGCACATTACGGCCATGGGTTCTGATGGCCCCGAGAAACAGGAACTTTTCCCCGAAGTGCTGAAAAGGGCTGACCTGCTTTATGCGGATTCAATCAAACAGGCTACCTCCCTTGGAGAAATTCATCATGGCCTCAAAACTGGCCTGATTGATGAAAGAAAAATAAATGGGGAGATCGGCGAAATAATTCTTGGACTCAAACCCGGTCGAACCTCAGAAAAGCAAATTACCGTGGCTGATCTTACTGGACTTGGTGTCCAGGACGCTGCTACCTCCTCCCTGGTTTTGTCTAAAGCCAGAGCTACCGGGGCTGGCCATTATCTTGAAATTTAAATAAAAGCTAAACGTCAAATCCTCTTAAGGCACCTCCTCAGAGCGAAATTTTTCATTTTTCTCTTTTTCTTACTTGTTAATTCCTTCAGTTCTCTTGCGTCAGACTTAATTTTTATTTTTAGCGCCGATCAAAAGCTGAGATATCCAAGAAGCCATGGCCAGAGAGATTAAACAGGATAACCTTCTCCTTCCCTTCTTCCTTGGCCTTCAGGGCTTCATCAATAACTGCGGCCACAGCATGAGATGACTCCGGAGCCGGCAGTATCCCTTCTGTTTGGAGAAAGAAACGAGCGGCTTCAAAAACCTTATCCTGTGAATAGGCCCTGGGCCGGACTATGCCCAGTTTAACCAGATGGCTGACAAGAGGGGCCATGCCATGGTAGCGCAGGCCGCCAGCATGAATGGGTGGCGGAACAAAGTTCATCCCCAGGGTATGCATGAAAAGAAGAGGGGTCAAACCGGCCGTATCACCATGGTCATAACGCAATTCCCCCCTGGTCAGGCTGGGACAGGCTTCGGGCTCAACAGCAATAAAATCTATAGCCTGGCCTTCAAGCCGGTAGCGCACAAAGGGAAAAGCCAGTCCTGCAAAATTTGAGCCGCCGCCAACGCACCCGACAACGACATCCGGAAAAGCCCCAAGCTCCTTCATTTGAGCCTCAGCTTCCAGACCAATAACACTCTGATGCAGGAGAACACTATCCAGAACCGAGCCCAGAGAATATTTTGTCCGGCCATTCTTGACCGCCAGTTCCACGGCCTCACTGATGGCAATACCGAGACTGCCGGGATGATCTGGATTTTCCGCATAAAAGCGCCGGCCGGATTCAGTCAGCGGGCTCGGGCTTTCCGCCACTTCAGCGCCAAAAAGCTCCATCATTATGCGACGGCCTGGCTTCTGACGATAGCTGGCTCTGACCATGAAGACTTTAACTTTTACGCCAAAAAGAGCTCCAGCATGGGCCAGGGCTGAACCCCACTGGCCAGCTCCAGTTTCTGTGGTCAGAGTTTCAATGCCTTCCCTGGAAGCGAGATAGGCCTGCATCAGGGCCGTGTTGCTTTTATGGCTTCCCGTTGGCCCAACCCCTTCGTATTTGTAAAAAATCCGGGCTGGAGTTCCGAGTTCCTTCATCAATTTCTGAGCATAAATGAGAGGCGTGGGCCTGAAGGTGGCATAAATTTCTCTCACCTCTTCGGGGATAGCCACATAGCGCTCAAGGCTAATTTCCTGGGCAATGAACCCTTTCGGGAAAACCGGTTCCAGCTCCTCGGGTTTTAAAGGCTGACCTGTAGCGGGATTAAGCGGTGGCGGAGGCAGTTCCTTTAAATCAGCCTTAAGGTTATAAAAATGATGGGGCAAATAATCTAAATTTCTCGATGCATATCGCTGCATTTTTAAACCTCCTTGAGGGAAATTTTTTGGCCTCTTTTGAGGCTAAAAGCTTGAATTTAAAAGGATGGGCTAAACTCGCTGGTCTTCACCGGGCGGAGAGCTCCGCCCGCCACCAGACCCAGGAAAGAGGAAGGCCAGGAGAGGGAACTGGATTAAGATTAAAAAGAAAAGAAATAAAGAAAACTTCGGACTTTAATTGCTGCCTTCTTTTAATTCCGAAAATCTTCTTCGACATAGGTTGAATAATTATATTTGAATTTTCCCCCATGTCAAGACTTTAAAGCGAGTTGTTTTCAAAAAATTTTTAGCCAAAAAAATTAAAATTCAAATAAAGCGATTTCGTTCACAGGCTTCGTTTTTCTGTAAAAGTGAACCAGATATGGAAAAATTTAGGGCTAAATTAAGACTTGATCTTATCTTTTTGCAGCCGATTAGAAACCGGGCGAAATGGTAAACTGGAAATACCAGCCCTTCTGGGGTCGACTGAGGGGATGAACGTAATTTATCCCGAAGACAAAGTAACCCATGACATTCATTCTGACGCCAACTCCGGTGCTGGCTACAGGCTTTTTATCTCCACCGAGGAAGGAAGGTTTCTCATAGCCATACCAGGCCACACCAGCATCAAAAAAGGTGAAAAAGTCAACGGGCAGGATGCCATAGAAGCCACGGCCTATTTTCAGGACACCAAAAAGGGGAAAGCGGAGTTCAAAATTAGCCACCATCATCTTACTGCCGAAGAGCCGGTTATAATCAAAACTTTCGGCGGGGTTCACAAATTCATCATAGGTAAAGGAAGAATAGTTATAGCCACGAACCAGGGTCTCATATCCCAGATAAAGGGGCCACAGCCGGTCATCGTCAGCCCCACGGCCATAGCGGCCATAATGAAGAATTCTCATGGCGAAAGTAAAGGGCTTAACTGGCATAATATAGCGACGATAATCAGCAAGAACAGAGGTATAGGTAATGGAACCAATTGTGGGCATAACTTCCAGGAGATAGCTTTGCCCGATAACAGGCGCGGTGGCGCCAAAAATGGCGCTGTCATAGACCATGGCCGCACTTACATAGCCCATCGCCAGGCTGTCAGGCGAGGGCAGCTCATAATCATCGTGATAGAAAAGATTGCCGCTAAAATAATCATAAGCATTGGTCACAATCTCATGATAAAAATCAATGTACCGGACACCCGCACTGAATTCCACTCGACGCATTTGATTAAAGGGATAGGTAATGTAGCCTGCAAGATCATAATTAATCTGCCAGTAAAGTTCATCCTGCTCAATATAGGCTGGTTGACCGAGAAAACTCCCGATATTACTCGAATAATATCCAGTAACGTAAGGGATGCGATAACCCACTACTCCCCAGTTCAGGCGCTTTCTGGTATTCTGATAACCCACCAGAGCCGCAGCATCCTGAATCCGGCTTGTCGACTGAACCATCGTGGCTACAGTGTGATAGCCCAGCATATCACTCCAGAAAAGGGTTACTCCTCCGCCACTGTAAGTGCCATAGCGATCTACACCAAAGGCAAGCTGGGGAGGACTGACATAATCGAGAGTCAGTTTGGGCTGATAGTCAGAAACTGGAAAATCCGTCTCTTCAGGAAAACCAAAAAGAGGATTGCGAAGTAAACCTAAAAGAGAGCCACCGGGTTGCTCCCGGGGTGGCAGCAGAGCCAGATTACGACCTCCAAATCTGGCCAGCTCGGCCTGTCCTTCGAGAATTTCTGAACCGGAAATGGCGAAAACGGAATAACGACCATTTTCATAGGCGCTGAAAACGATTTTTCTGGCCTCAGGAGCATAGGAAAAAGCCGGACTGACATCAGTTATACCACTTACGCCCGTATAAAGATTTGTGACCTGATAAATTTTCCCGCTGGCCAGCTCAAGCCGGTAAATATCGGGTTTACCGCTCTGATCGGAAACAAAATAAAGGCTCCGGCCATCACTCGACCACTGGGGATTAATATTCTTCGCCCGCTCAAAAACGGGTAGCCTTGTGATTTCCCCAGAATTAAGGTCAATCAGGGCCAGTTGATATTCCCCGATATCCAGAATACTGAGGTCAGTGGTAAAGCGGTCAGTAATAAAGGCAATCTTTTGACCATCAGGTGACCAGGCAGGCTGAAGATCACCGAAGGGGTCGTTGGTTAACTGTTTGAGGCTGGCCTGATTCAAATCATAAATGTATAAATCGGTGACACCTCCTTTTTGCCCGCTGAATACTATCTTCTGGCCATCAGGAGACCAGGCGGGATTAATGATTTCATCGACCTGAGGAATCATAATTTCGTCCGAAATTTTGCCGCTATCAGCCTCGACAATGGAAAGAACTGGCTTGCCCTTACTGATAGCCGCAAAAACAAATTTCTTTCCCTTCGCATCCCAGGCACCGGAGGAACGGGTAAACTGGAGATTTTCAAATTCAGGGCTGGTGGCTGTCCGGGTCAGGCGGGTTTTAATTTTGCCAGTTTCAGCATCAGCCAGATAAAGGTCAAGGGAAAAAAGGTCCCTTGAGGAAAGAGTAACCAGGCGACGGCCATCAGGACTGACGACCGGGCAAACATTGTAAGGATTTTCTTCCGTCCCTTCAAAGAGAACTTGGCTCGAAGCCTCCCTGACTTTAGTTGAGGCCAGCACAGGTTCATAAGCCTGTTCCATTGCCTTATGCCAATCCTCAGAAAGCTTCTTAATGGAAATACCGAGAACTCTTTCCATCGCCTTCTCATAATCGCCCATGCGGCCCACTGACTTCAGAATGCGACCAACGACTTCGTCGCCCCAGCGACCGGCAATATAGGCCCAGAGAGCATGGCCATATCTATAGGGGAAATAGCGGGGATTATCCAGCTTCTTTATGGGCGGAAGTTCCTTGCGGCGGGCGGCATCCCTCATCCACATGGCTGTCTGGGCGTCAATCGGTCCCAGGGAAAGATACTCGCACATGCCTTCAAGAAACCAGAGGGGGAGGCGAAGAGCAGCTGGTTCAGCTGTTCCCTGCTGAGGTGTTCGCTGCGCAGTTATGTCGAACTGGAAAGCATGGACAAGCTCATGGCCAATGACATGCTCAGTTTCGGCCAGGCTTGCTCCCAGGGGTAATACTACCCTTCTTTTTAAAATTTCGGTAAAACCGCCTGTACCCTCGCCAATTATTTCAGGTGTGGTCGTCGTCTGCTGGAAGTGGACACTACAGGCATAAAGGATGAGGGGCTGACGTCCTCTTAACTCATGACCCAGAATCCTTGAAAGCCGCTGATACCATCTTTCCGCTAAGATGGCGGCTCTTTGAGCCTCCGCCTGAAACTCAGGGTAAAAATAAACATCAAAATGTTTGGTTTTAAGCACCTTGAAATCAAAGCGCTCATACTGAACTTTATTGCGACCAAAATACTGGGCCTCAAGATTGGCCGAAAGGAAGAGAGAAAGACTGATTAAGGCCAGGATAAAAGCCAATCTGAATATCCTGAAAGGATTCATTTTTTTCCTCCCTATTTTTCCAACCTTTTTATCCTTTAAATTGATTCAATGCTCAATGTCTTATCTTCGTTAATGTCTTGTCTTCATTTAACTCCATTTTAACCCAAATTTTCCCTTACATCTATATATTTTTAATTGCAATTTTTATGCCAGCCAGATCCGGTTTATTCCCTCATTTTTGCCCTAAACTGAAATTTCCCCTAGAGGAAAGAAAAGACCTGCTGTCCACAGTAGAGGACATCAGATAAAAAATCTATTCCCGGTGACTTCAGGCATGATAAAATTAGTGCCCATGGAAAAAAAGGCTATCCCCTTTATCCTTAACCCGGCAGCTGGTGGGGGGCGCAGCCTGGCCAGGCTCAATTTTCTCCTTAAACAAATCAAAAAACTGAATCTTTCCCCTGAAATTTTTATTTCCCGGAGCGAAGCCCATCTCTGTCAGCTCACCAGGGAGCTAGCGTCTGAGAATGAAGTTCTTGTAGGCATAGGCGGGGACTCCACCTTCCATTTGATGGCTAACGAGATTCTTCAAGCGGGTACGAAAACTTCCCTGGCTTTTATTGGCCTCGGTTCTTCCAATGATATACCGAGAGAGTTTGGTTTGCTTAATCTGAAAAATGCTCTGCTGGCTATAAAAAAGGGCAGGAAAAGAGCCATTGATGTAGCTGCCATTCTGGTTGATGGCCAGATAGTCCGCTATGTTCCTGGTCAGGTCAATATTGGTCTGGGAGCCACGGTCAATCAGTATGTGGCTTCCTTAATTTTTCGCCGTCCCTGGCTGCGCCGGCATCAAAATCTTTCTGGCCTGCTGGCCCTGTCGCAGGCTTATAAAAATAAAGAAAATTCCCTGCCTCTTGCAGTGGAAACAGCAAAGGAGACTTACTCAGGCGATTTCGCCATCGCTCTTTTTACCAACATCCGCTACTGGGCGACGGGAAGAAAAATAGCTCCCCTGGCGCTGCCCGACGATGGCCTTTTTGATCTCTGCCTGATCCGGGCCTGCTCACTGAAATCTCTTCTTGTTCTGGCTCTTCTTGCCCGAAAAGGAAGGCATGCCCGAAACAGGAACATTCTTTTAAGCCAGAGTAATTACTTTAGGGTAAGATCAGAAAAAAAATTTTATCTTCAGGCTGATGGCGAAATGGTTAAAGTCAGCGACAGCCCCCTTTTAATTGACTATTTTGACTTAAAAGTTATTCCTCGGGCTCTGGAAATTATCGCCTGAAACCTGAACCTGTCAGGGGAATCTTTCGAAAAAATAATCAGCCAGCCTTCTAACTTTCGCCTGAAAGCAAAGGCCAGGTTAATTTTCTTTATTTTCTTTGAAGCCTTTGATTATCAGAAGGACAATTTCCGGTCTGGCTGCAGTTTGCAGGGGTGGTCCCCAGGTGCCGACACCGCAGGAAATATAATAATGGGTCTGGCCGCGGCGATGGTAGCCCCAGTATTTTTCATATATGCGCCGGTTTAGAAAATTCAGGGGAAAAAGCTGGCCAGCATGGGTATGGCCTGAAACCTGAAGGTCAATACCCGCTTTTTCTGCTTCCTCAAGATGCCAGGGTTGATGGTCTAAAAGAAATAAAGGCGGGTTACCCTCAACCTTCCCCAGAATCTCTTCAATCCTTTTCCTCTTTTCGCCCCTCGATTCAATTGCCCGGTCCCGGCGACCGATAATAACTATTTTGTTATGAAGCACCATTTTTTCGTCAGCCAGAACCCGGAGGCGACCTCCAGTTATTTCTTCCAGGGCCTTTTCTTTCTGACTGTAAGTTTCATGGTTGCCCGGACAAGCGACAATAGCCAGTCTGGCCCGAAGCTCAGTTAGAGTTTCGGCCGCAACTTTCATCTGAGAAGGAGAGATGGCTTCATCCAGGATATCACCAGCCAGAAAAATAAGATCAGGCTCAAGGGAATTAATCATCCTGACTATTTTCTTCAGTCGGCCGAGCCTGACGACTGAACCGAGATGAAGGTCAGAGAGCACCACAAGGCGCAGGTAACCTGATTCAGGAATCATTTTATTGATTGTGATTTCCAGCTGGCGGATCCTTGGATAAAGAGAATTTATATAGCCAAGAGCCACTATTAATCCTGTTAGAATCAGAATCAGGCCGAAGCTCTTTCTGTAGGCTGATGAACCGGGCAGGAGCCATTCGCCTCCCTTTAACGAGCGAATCGGAACCAGACGGGCCACCAGGCGCCCAAAATCCCAGAGAAGAACCAAAAGAAAAAGATAAAACATGAAGCCTAAATAAAAGGCACCGGTAAAGAGAAGACCTGAGCGGATCGGGCCGAGGAATCTGGCCGGGACAATTCGACCGACGGGATAAGCGAGCGAAGCCAGAACAATGATGACAAGATAAATTATCTGAATTCTATTCCATCCGCGCAAAGCCACCCAGCCCCTTCGCATCAGGTAAAAATTAATAAGCCCGTAAAGAGCCAGAACGAAAGCCAGAAAAGCCATGAAACTGTTGCTTTTCACCCCTGTCTTCTCCCCGATAGTCAGGCTGTTTTATAAAAAAAATTTTAAACAAAAAATTTTAGCCCTGCCTCTCTTTATTGCTATTTTTTATTTGATTTACTTTTTTATAGTTCACTAAAACTTTCTCCGTCCTGAATATCGGCCAGCCCCGTTTTTTTGTTTCCGGCTTCATTCCCTGATCTCATTAAACCAGGCTATCTCTTCCAGTTCCTTTCTGGGCCGGGGCCTTTCTGGCTTTTTATCATAATATCCCAGAGCAATCAGGCAAACAATTTTATACTTCCGGGGGATGCCAAGAATCTTTCTTGTCTGGCGATGATTGAACCAGCCCAGCCAGCAGGTACCGAGACCAAGTTCTTCAGCCTGAAGAACAAGATGCTCACCGGCAATGCCAATGTCAATAAGATAGAAGGGAACACCCTGAATTTGCCGGCCCAGTCTGTTGGCTAAGAAATCAAGACGGGCTAAAATCAGAATAAGAACCGGCGCCTGAGCAGCAAATTTCGACACAAAATAAATCCCTGAAAAAATCTTATCAGTTAACTTTTTCTTAAGATCCGGGTCATCAATCACCACAAAGCGCCAGGGTTGAACATTTTCCGCCGAAGGCGCCAGCCTGGCTGCTTCGAGACAGGTTAAAATCTTTTCTCTCTCCACTGGCCTGGGCAAAAAGCGCCTTATACTCCGGCGGGAACGAACGAGCTCCAGGAACTTAGTGGTTAAAATATCAGCCATCAAGCACCACCTTCCAGAATTGACTGCGGTTAAATAAAATAAAATATAAAATTCAGCCTCTCCATTTAAACCAGATTCGAGTCAGATTTTCAAATTTAACCAAATAATTATTGCCACCATCTTCAGACTTAAATATAATTTGCCTCGAGCTGGAGGATAATGAGATGAGTAAGAATCTGATTGTCCTGGGCTTGCTCCTTTTATTTCTTATTTCAGCTTTGCCGGCTTCAGGCCAGACCTATGGCCTGGGTTTCATTTTTGTTGAACCCACTGGCCTGACAGCCAAAATGTGGCTGAGCAACCGTCAGGCCCTGGCGGGTGGCCTAGGCTGGGCCAGCCAAACCGGTAATCCCCTGCTAATTCAGGTTGATTATTTGCCTCCATCGCTCCTTTTATTAAGCGATTCTAATCTTAAAGTAAACTTCTATTATGGCCTTGGCGGCCGGCTCATTTTTAACGGTGGGGCTGAAGGCGGCTTTCGCTTTCCTCTTGGCTTTGATTTTCTGGCGCAGCGAGCCCCCCTCAATTTTTTCTTCGAAATAGTTCCCATCTTACTCCTCTCTCCTGAAGCCCGATTAACTTTAAAAGGGGCAATTGGAGTACGCTACGTCTTTAAAGCCTCTTCCGGGCGACGTCTTTAATTTTTTGCTGGCATAAAGATTCAGATTGAGTTAAAATCTCCAGGAAAAACCAAGGCGGGGTCTTTCCCGTAAAAAAGAAAAGAAAGGAGATTCTATGAAAGAGAAAAAAATCTGGCTTATTCTTTTTCTTTCCTGCCTCATTCTTCTCCCTTTAGGCTGTGCTCGCCGGGCTAAAGCTCCCCGAGCTGGTCAGGCCAGAACCATGGATCTTATCCAGCTTCTCCCCCGAGATTGCCTCGGCGTTTTCGCCTGGCAGGTGCGGTCAACCCTGGAAACTTCCCTCGCCCGCCATTCTCTTGAGGATAAAGAAGTGGCAGCCAAAATTGAGGACATAAAAAATCAAACCGGAATCGATTTAACCAGGGACATATATCTGGTGGCTGGAGGCATTGTAAATTTAGAGAACAAACAAACTCAGCCCGTGGCCCTGATTAATCTTCGCTATGACCAGAACAAACTGCTCAATTTTATCAAACAGAAAAGTCCCCAGCCCCTGGAAGAAATCACCTATGAGAAAAAAACAATTTATAAACTATCTCCAGGCAAAGAACCTGAAGCTGCCCTTACCTTTTTCGATGCTTCCAATATCTTTGTTGGTGGCCTGGAGGCATTAAAGAAGGCCATTGATGTGGCCGGGGGCCGGGCCGAAAATATCCGTCAGAACAATGAATTTAAATCATTGCTCAAAACAACCCGGACCGAAGCCCTGAGCTGGAGCGCCTTTGTCTTGCCGGCTGAAATGATGGCTGAAATAGCTAAAAGCAAACCCATGCTGAGTTCCCTGGAGAAATTACGGTCGCTAATCATGTCCTTTGATTACAAGAATAAAAATCTTATTGCTGAAATCATGGCCAGAGGAAGCGACGAAAGCCATCACAAGCAGCTGGCTGATCTGCTGACCGGAATGAGAGCTATGGGGGTTATGGCGGCCACCAATTATCCCGAAGTGGTCGAGGTTTTAAACCGGCTGGAAATTACCTCCACCCCCCAGCAGGTCAGCCTCAGCCTTACCCTGCCCGAGGATGTGCTGATTAAACTGAGTGATCGAATGAAAAAAGAGATTGAAACCAATCTGCCCCGGCTTAAAGAAAAGGATTTTTAATCTTCGGCCCGAGGCTCTTTATAAATAAAAATTAAACAGGCCAGAGCAAGAAAAAAGATACTTATCCCCAGGAGGGCCAGAATCGCATAGGCCGGCTTCGTGGGCTCCAGTTGAAAAGTCAGGAAGGAAAAGCGTCCTGTAGAAGGTAGAGGGATAATTGATTTGATGTAATGAATGATAGCCAGGCGCTGCGTTGAACCGGGAAAATATTGAATGACATTTTCCCAGCCGAAGCTGAAAATAAGACCAAAAAAGACTGAGCGGCGGATAGCTGCGCCCAGAAAAGTGAAAAAGGAAGTGTAGGCCATAAGGGCAAGCCATAAAATTGCGATGTCCTTGATTAAATAACCATAGATAGAAAGCCTGGTTAGGCTCTCAAGATTCAGGATAAAAAAGGAAATAATAAGTCCAGTGCCAGTAATTGCTGCGGCCAGGATAAGAGAAGAAAGATACTTACCAAGGACGATTGTTGCTCTGGGAATGGGCCTGGTCACCAGATAAGCCCAGGTTCCAGCTTCCAGGTCATCGGTGGAGATTGAGGTTCCATAAAAAAGGGTCACAACCAGAACTAAAAACTGAAAAATAAAAAGGAGGATGGCATTATTAAAAAAATAAAGGCCATCAAAACTTCGCTCTGGAGATAAAGTTTGATGAATTCTTAAAAAGAGAGCAATGACGATCGGAGAAAAACTGAGCAGAGCGAAAAGACGGCTTTTCTTACTTCTCTTTCCCTGGAAAAAAGAAAGCTGGAAGATAATTTTTATTCCAGGAAGAAAGAGAGAACCCTTCTTTTCGGCATTAACTCGCTCAAGCATTCCTGGCTTCATGGTTTCCCGATTAAATAATCGAAAACAGCCTGAAGGTTATCGTCCGGGGAAGTTATTTCCTCAATTTCAATCCTGCCCTCGGCCACAAGTTCCAGGAGAAAATGAAAGAATTTATCCCGATCCCTGGTTTCCACAAAAAGATTGTCATCATTTTCACCGAAATAAGCTTTAACCACATAGGGCTGCTGGATAAGCCAGGCTGCCAGTCGCCGCGAATCCCTGGTTCTGACGGAAACAACGTGGGGATGTCGTTCGATGAGGTCCCGGATCTCGTGGATATCTCCCTGAGCAAAAACTTTCCCCTGATGAATCAGGATAATCTGCCTGGTTAAAGCTTCAATTTCGGGCAGAATATGACTCGAAACAAGAACCAGCCGGCCTTCCTGGCCAAAATCACGAATCAGGCGAATCATCTTTCTTTTACCTAAGGGGTCAAGCCCGTTAAGGGGTTCATCCAGAATGAGAATCTCAGGCTCATGAGCTAAGGCCTGAGCCAGTTTCAGTCGCTGGCGCATTCCCCGACTATAACTTCTGATAGGGCGATGGGCGTCAGCTTCAAGCTCCACAAGACGCAGCATCTCTTCTGTCCTTTCGGCTGCCTTTTTCTCGGTAAAATGATGAAGCCTCAGCAGCCAGTAAAGAAATTGCCAGCCAGTAAAGCCATCGAAAAAAGCGTCCTGCTCCGGACAGTATCCCAGGCGAGAAAAAAGTTCAGCCCTTCCTCTGACCGGCTGCCCATCAATGGTTACCCGGCCAAGACTTGGCCTTATCTGACCGGTGATTAATTTAAGCAGGGTCGATTTGCCGGCTCCATTGGGACCTAAAAGGCCGGTAATCCCGGGCCCTATTTCCAGATTAACATCGCTTAAACCAAGAACATTGCCATACCAGCGGGAGAGATGCTCAGCCACAATCCTTGGCTTCACCGAATTACCTCAACTGCTCTGATCTTGCGAAGAATAAAATAGCCTGCCAGAAGGCAGAAAAGACCAAGAACCAGAAATGACCAGAACCAGGGAACGGGCTGGGCCGGTTTAACACCAAAGGCAAAGGCGGCCACCTGCTGCAGATTATGTTTGAAGGAAAGCAGCAAGAGAAAGGGCTGGCGGAGCCAGTTGTAAAAAAAGGCATAGAGAAAATCGGAAAAAACATAAACCGCAAAAATCATTACAGAGACATAGCGCGAATTACGACTAAGGCAGGAAAGGAAGAGAGCATAAAGGCAGTAGAAAATAGTGAGAAAGAGACTGTAGCCAATTATGGATAGAGGGAGCCAGGGATAATTTTTGAGGAGAGAAAAATTGCCAGCAAAAAGCAGCTTGATGAAAATAAACAGAATAGCAGGAAAAGCCGTCAGGGTGAGAACAAAAAAGGCAATGACTGCTGCCTTGCCGAAAAGATAGTCCCTTTTTCTCAGAGGCCGGCTGAAATAGAGGATCAGGGCGTTAAATCGAAAATCGTCGGCCATCAAGCCAGCAGCTGCAAAAACCATTATGAGAATCAACATGAAAAGAAGAAAATCGCTGGCCAGATAGTTTTTAAAAAAATTCGGATTGATTTCAAAAAGAATGGCCCGGCCACCCCTCATCATAAACTGAAAATCCTCAATTCTTTCCGAAATATATATGGCCACAATGAAGAAAAATGCGGGCAAAAAAGAAAGGGCATAAACGGGCCTGAAATGTTTTTTGCGAAAGGCCAGTTTGAGATTGAGCCTGGTTATGGGCCACCAGGGCAGACGCCGTTCGATGAACTGGCCATTCCAGTGGCTGTAGCCATGTTCTCTAATCATCAATCAACTCCAACGGCTCGGGCAAAAAAATCTTCCAGAGTAGACTCACTGGGTTTAAAATGTCTGATCTGAACACCAGCCTTAAAGGCAGCTATAAATATCTCTTTCGGATTTATTTCGGCTGGCAGATAAAGTCTGATCAGGCCATCTTCAGTCACCTCATACTGGCAACCGCGAGCCGCCAGTTCGGCCAGCCATTTTTCTCTTTCTCCCTTAATTTTCAACTCATAAAGACGAAAATTCATTGCTTTCAGGTCTTTTATTTTTCCCTGGGTCACAACTTTTCCCCGGTTGAGAATAATTACGTGCTTACACACCATCTCTATATCTGAAAGAATATGAGAGGAAAGCAAAATCTGGATGTCCTTCCCATTGGCCAGATCTTTGATGAGTTCCAGAATTTCCATCCTTCCCTGGGGATCAAGATTGCTGGTGGGCTCATCCAGAAAAAGGAGTTTTGGGTCATGAACCAGAGCCTGGGCTAATTTAAGGCGCTGCCTCATGCCAGCTGAATAGGTCTCGAGGAGCCTGTATCGGGCCTCGCCCAGGCCAACATAAAAAAGGACTTCATGAGCCCTTTTCATGGCCTCCTGACGGGGCATGCCAGCGAGCTCACCAAAAAAGGCAGTAAAAGTAACCGCATCCATGCCAGGAAGAAAGCAATCGTCCTCGGGCATATAACCAACAAGCTGCCGGATTTTTCTTGGCTCATGAAGGATATCATAACCGAGAACCCGACCCTCTCCCCTCTCTGGCCTGAGAAAACCAAGAAGAATTTTGATCAGAGTTGTTTTGCCGGCGCCATTCGGACCGAGCAGACCGGTAGCACCGCCCTCAAGAGAAAGACTGACATCGTCGAGAGCCTTAATTGAGCCATAACTGAAATGGAGATGGCTGACTTCAACCTTCAATTCTTATTTAACCTTTCTGACCTTTTCCTTGAATCTAAATTTTCTCTCTTTTAAGATTGTTAACATAAAAGTTAAGGAGGTTGCAATCATTTAAGCTCGCTTCCAGGCTCAAAAAGCTCCGGGCAAACACCGTAACCCACGCCTTCCACCAGGGCTCGATAGGCTCTTTCAATGCGATCCCAGTTCTTCTCCCGATCAAGGGCCCAGTAGCGGCCCATGACCGTAGCCAGCTCACCGCAATCAATCTCTTTGGCCCTGGCCTCTACCTTCTCCACATAATAAAGGCCGCTTTCCGGTCTTTCACCCCGCCGGCCGATAAAAGAATGAATATAAACTTTTTTCAGGCCCTGATGACGGGCCATTTCCAGAAGGCTGAAAAGATGCCGGACTGTTCCATGAGAGCTATAATGGGAAACAATACCCATTAAATGAAGAGAGGTGTTTAATTTCCGGTTTCTGGCCATGGCTTCCTGAAGAACCTCATTTTTAAAAAAAGAACCGTCTGCCAGGCTTTGATCAATCCTCACCCGGTCAAGGGGAACGCGGCGACCGGCCCCGAGATGAAGATGGCCAGCCTCAGAATTACCCACGATTCCGGCCGGCAAACCCACGGCTTCACCTGAGGCCTCAAGCAATGAATGGGGAAAAGAGGACCACAGGAAATCAAAATTGGGAGTGGAAGCTTCAGCGATAAGGTTACCATATGAATTTTCCCTGAAACCCCAGCCATCAAGAATCAAGAGAACTAAAGGATTTGAAGAAAGGTAAAGCCTGTGATTTGTCTCGCTTTTACTTTTGATTTTTTCCCCCATAAAAAATTCTTCCAGAGAGCTGAGAAGAAGACTTCTTCCTGTCATCTCCTCAGGCCTGGGCAGACCGAGAAGCTCGAGAATGGTCGGCGCCACATCGGCCAGCTCGCCCCTGGCCCTCAGCTTAATTTCCTCGGGCCGGTCAAAACGAAAATCGCTCAAGATGAAAGGCACGGGATTGCGGGTATGGCCAGTGTTGATGGCTCCGTCTGGATAGAGCCATTCCTCAACTGTCCCGTGGTCGGCCGTGACTATCAGACCTATTCGGTTCTGGCGGCAGGCAGCCAGAATCTGCCCTAAACAGCTATCCACCTTTTCTACCGCTCTGAGAGCTGCTTCTTTATTTTCATAGTGACCGATAACATCCACATTAGCCAGATTAACGATAATTAAGTGGTGCTTCCTTTCTTTTATTTTTTTCAGGACTTCCTGTGCTACTTCTTCGGCCTTCATTTCTGGCTCAGATTCATGGGAAGTCAGGCTGGAAGAAGGGATAATTATTCTTTCTTCTCCTGGAAAGACTCTTTCGCTTTTGCCGTTAAGGAAAAAGCCAATATGGGCTGCTTTTTCTGATTCCGCAATCTTGACCACTTTTAAGCCTTGACGGCAAACAACCTCGACCAGAGTATTTTCGAGCTCAATTTCACTGGGAAAAGCCACCTTAACTTTGAGGCCAGGCGAATAATCAACCAGGGTCACAAAATAAAGAGCGGGGAACTTATTCCGGGGGAAAAAACTAAAATTTTCTTCCGTCAGACTCTGGGTTAGTTCTATCTCCCTTTCTCCCCTTAAATCATAAAAAATGACACTATCACCATCCTCCAGACGCCCTACAGGCTGGCCAGCGGCACTGACTTTTATCATTGGTTCCAGGTTCTCATCACCCTGTCCCTGCTCGTAGAGAAATCTGATGGCCGAAGTGAAGCTGGGAAATATTTTGTTCCGGGAAAGCGAGTTCACTTTTTTCTTTTCTCCATGACCTTTTTCTATTGAAAGCTTTTAAAAGCTTATTATTATAATCGAATTGTCTTTTGAGGCAAAAAATTGTTTATTCCTAAAAAAAGTGGCTTTTTAATTATTTCTGGATTAAAATGAAAACATGAAAGAGAGGACTTTTGCGCAGCTTTCCACCGGTTTCTGGGTTATGCTTGCTTTTTTCTTGCTGGCTCTCTGGCTGGTTTCTCCTTTCATCAAAATTGATGCCTCCGATTATGAGCACGCTCAAACCAATCTTTATCGTCTTTTCTTTGGTCTTTTCATTTTAATTATTGAGCTCGGTATCTTAACCTTTGAAACTTTTTCGCCTCAGGGTCTGGCTCGCCGCGTCTCCAATTTCAGGGCCATAGCTGTCTTTATCTTTGGACTTTTGCTTCTGGCCTTTGTTATTTTCATTGTGGCCCAATCCGCAGTTATTTATTTAAAAGCTGGTCTGAGCCAGATTGAATCTCCCTATTAAAAAATCCAGATAAAAAATTGCTTATCTTTGCCCTTTTAAAAAAGTTAATTCAAATAATTTTAATTTCCGGGTTTACCCTCCCAAAATAAAAGAATCGGGTTAATCTATGACACAGGTTTATCTACAACTAAGGGAATGACTAATCTTTCTCGGGAAAGGAAAGGCCGAGAAGACTTAAGGGGTCAATTCGGCTCTGCCCTATTCTGGCGCTCCAGTGAAGGTGAGGTCCGGTGGAAAGCCCGGAGCTTCCGGCCAGGCCGATAGTTTCCCCCTTTTTAACCCTTTGCCCCCGCCTGACTGTTAATCTGTCAAGATGATGATAGGTTGTAAAGAGGCCCAGGCCATGATCAAGGATGACTATTTTCCCCGAAAAATAAAAGTCCGAGGCTAAGGCGACCTGACCGGAATTGGCTGCCACCACCTCATCCCCCCGCGAAGCGGCCAGATCCACTCCGCTGTGAAAGGATAATCTTTGATTATTATAAAGTCGCTGATCGCCAAAATAGGCCGTAATCGGGCCAGAATGAGGCCTGATAAAAGGACCATCACCCAGCCAGTCTGGAGTCACCATGGAAAAAATTACCCTCATGATTTCAGCTTCCCTCTCAATTCGCTCGCGCATTTCCTCTGGCGGCTCGACATATTTCGAGGCTACTTTTAATTTCCTCTTCCGGTACTCCCTGCCTTCAAGATAAAGATTGAATTTTGTCACTTCCCAGCTCTTATCCCCCTTTTGAATAACGAGCTCGAAACTCTTTTCCCCGGGCTCAAGTTCACCATCGAGTCCAAGAAAGGCATAGCCTTTTATTTCCGGTGAAGAATTCTTCCTGAAGAAATAAAATTTCTGGCCAGAACCATTTATCCAGGCCTGCTCAATTGATTCAATTCCTTCAAGCTGAACCAGCAGAATTTCACCTGGCTGAAAGGCTCTCCCTTCCAGTAAGAGTTTAAAACCCGAAGGAGTCATGACCTGAATCCGGTGATTATTCTCTTCTGGCGGAAAGGTTGTAGGTGGAAACACAGGCGGGCTAATATTTCGACTGGTCACTAATGATGGTGCAGGCAAAAATAAAAGAAGAAAGATAATAAAATTAAAATGAAATAAAATTTTTACTTTAAGCCTGGTGCTCATTTCAGAAAATTCAGTCTAGCCTGACCCTGTAATTTTTTTTTAGTTAAAAAATTCGAACAGGCTGCCTTCATAAATTCCTGCCAGCTTCAGAAATTCTTAAGCTATTTCCCATCATATTACTGGCTTTAAATCCTTCTCAGAACCCTTCCGGGAAAAACTTCCTTCTGCTGGCCTTCTTCAATGATGAACTGGCCGTTAACCATAACACTGACAATACCTTCAGGAAACGTATGAGGGGAAGTCCAGGTGGCTTTATCCTCAATCCGATCCGGATCAAAAAGGACAAGGTCAGCTTTAAAACCCGGAGCGATAATTCCCCTGTCCTTTAAACCGAGTCTGCGGGAAGCTAAAGCCGTAATTCTTCGAATGGCCTCACCTAAGGAACAGACCTTTTCTTCCCGGACATAGCGACCAAGAAATCGGGGGAAAGAACCGTAGCTCCGAGGATGAGGCTGGGAACGACTGAGAATTCCTGTGGGCGAATACGCGGATCCATCACAGCCGATATGCGTATAGGGCAACTGTAAAATACGTTTGAGATTAGCTTCACTCATGATAAAAGAAATCATCCCTACCTGTCCCTTTTCAGCCAGCAGCAGATCCCGCATAAAGGTAAAGACATCCTTCCCGCTTTCCCGGGCAGCCTCAGCGATGCTCTTCCCCTGAAAATGACGGCTGGATTCGTTTAAAACCGAAGAAATCAGAACCTCATTCCAGGAGCCGAGCTTCTTTTCCTGTTCGGCCAAATAATTCCTCAGTTCCTGTTCATATTTTTTATCCTGAAGTTTTTTCAGAAAGGCTTCAGTTCCTCCTTCCCTGGCCCAGAGAGGAAAATAAATGCTCAGGCCAGTGGAGGCAGCTGTATAGGGGTATCGATCCAGGGCTAAATCCAGTCCGTCCGCTCTTGCTTTCTCTATTAGGGCTATGGCCTGATCAATTTTGGGCCAGTTGCGGCGATAGGCTGTTTTAAAATGAGAAATCTGAACTTTTACCTGGCTCTGACGGCCAATTTCGATGGCTTCTTCAAGGGCCTCTATCAGCCGGTCACCTTCATCCCGGAGATGGGTGGCATAAAGGCCGTTGTAGCGAGCGACCACCCGGCAAAGCTCAATAATCTCTCCTGTTTCCGCAAAGCTTCCCGGGGTATATTCCAGACCTGTCGACAGGCCGAAGGCGCCGCCTTCAAGGCAGGACCTGAGCCATTGCTTCATTTCCTCCATTTCTTTTGCGGTCGGCGGACGGTTAGCCTCCCCCATGACAGATGACCTGAGGGTGCCATGCCCGGTTAAGGTAGCGTAATTTAAGGCGATACCTCTCTTTTCCAGAAGCTCCAGGAACCCCCTCAAGTCATTCCAGGTAAGATCAAGGCCATAAAGACGGCGAAGATTCTCCTTTTCCTCTTCAAAGGCTCGACCGATAAGAGGAAAAGGTGAGGAACCGCAATTTCCAGAAACAAGGGTAGTTATGCCCTGATGGGCATGGCTTTCAGCCCTGGGATTAATCAGAAGTTGAACATCAGTATGGTCATGAATATCAATAAAACCAGGGGAAAGAACGAGCCCCCGGGCCTCAATTATCCTTTTCGCCCGCCTTTCGTCCAGTCGGCCGATAACAACCAGGGAATCGCCAGCAATGGCCACATCAGCTTCAAAGCCCTCCTCTTTAAGACCATTAAAAATAAGGGCGCCTTTAATAATAACATCAAAATCCTTTTTACTGCGGCATCCCTGAAGTAAGAGACCTGAACCGGAAAGACCTGCCGCTGCCAGCCCGGAAATTGATGTCTTAAGAAATTCTCTTCTTTTCATTCTTAAACCCTTTCTGTCAATTTTTAAAAATTTTTTAATAATTAATCCAAGGAAAGGCAAAGATTGGCGGCCAATCCATTTTTCAGCGGATAAATCTGAAGAGAGAACCTCCTTTTTTCTGGACGATGAAGATTGACGATACCGCGTCCAATAAAATAGCCAAGGGCTGAACCCACCAAGACATCAGAAGCCCAGTGGGCTTCATCATGAACTCGGGCCACAGCAGCCAGGGTAGCCACAGAATAAACAAGAATATCAACGGCCCGGCTCTCACTTTCGCCAGCAATAGAGGCAGCCACGGAAAAGGCGGCGCAGGCGTGGCCTGAAGGAAAGGAGGTGTATCGGCTTGAGGTGGAAAAGGGATGAAAGCTCTGGCTTCCTTCCCAGGCATGAGGTCTGGCCCGGCCAACCAGAAATTTCAGACTGGCCACAGAAACTGAAGAAATAGCCAGGCTTTCGAGGCTTAAAAGGGCTGTTCGCCGCCAGTCAGGCTTCTTAAAAATTTCGCCTAAACCATAAAGGGTGCCGCAAAAGCCAAGAAGCCAGGCTCCATCTCCAGCTCTCGTAAAAATGCGAGCCAGGTCCTGGCTGAAGCTGGAGCGTCTTTCAGCTACCCAGTTAAAAATATCCTGATCAAGGGTAAAGAAAACAGTTCCGGTGCCGAAAACAGCCGCCAGATTCATGATATCCGGGCCCTGCCACTGGCCAGGGGAAGTTAAAAGATGAAAAAAATCATCTTTGCATTGAATTAAATAAGCCTGGCCGATTCTGTCAGCCGCGGGTTTAACGGCCTTTACCTCATCTTCTCTTTCCTGGCGCCATGGGGCCGCTGCTTCTAATCCTGCTGGTACAAATGAAATTATCAGCAGGAAAAAGAGAGCAGCAGAAGTTTTCTTAATGGCCATCCCCATTTCTTTTTTACCGTCCTTTTTATTCCTTACTTTTTTCTCAGAATCGTAACTCCTTTTTTCAGCCTGAAATCAAGCCTGAGGTCAGGTCGAGTCCTTTATTTTTCCACCATTCCTGATCAGGCCTATTTCCTTCCTGATTTTCCTTCTTTTTCATAAATTCCTCTAAAACCGCCAGGGTTCTCTCGGTCGCTCCCTCTAATTCCTTCAAAGTTGCTCTGGCCCTTTCACCCATTCGCTTCAGCTCCTCATCCTCAATTCGCTCAAAGACTTCAACAAGTTCTGATTCCTCCGAAACCATCAGGGCAGCCCCCTTCTCAAGAAAATACTGGGCCAGAAAGGCAAAGTTTTCCATATGGATGCCAAAAATAATCGGCTTTCCATAAAAGGCCGGCTCAAGAAGATTATGCCCGCCCCGAGGAACAAAACTTCCACCGACAAGGGCGAGGTCAGCCAGAAAATAGAAAAAGGGTAAATCGCCCAGCGTATCAACAATGAGGACTTCCCAGGATGAAGCCACGGGCTCTGCAAACTGATGGCCATTTTTCAGGCGAGACCAGATCTGCCATGGGAGCGCAGCCTGAGAACAAAAAGCAGCTATTTCGGCCCATCTCGCCGGATGCCGGGGAGCCACAATCAATCTCACTTCTTTTTTCTTTTCTCTGAGTTCAGCAAAAGCCCGCAAAATTTTTTGTTCTTCACCGGGATGAGTGCTTCCGGCAGTAATGATTCTATCACGGTCACTAAGGCCGAGCTTCTGCCGCCAGTCGAATTTCTCAGATTCTTCAAATCGGGGCAGTTCTATGTCTGCCTTTAAATTGCCAGCTACAATTATTCTGTTTTCAGGCAGGCCAAGTTCGATCAGCCTTTCCCTTTCTCTCTCTGATTGGACCAGAAAAAGCTGAATCTGATTAAGAACAGGTAGAAAAAGGTGTCTGAATCTTTTCATCCGGCGGAAAGATCTTTCACTTATCCGGCCATTTATCAGAATTACGGGGACACAATTTTTTCTGGCCAGGTGGATTAAATTGGGCCAGAATTCAGATTCAGTCAGGGCCAGAACCCGGGGTTTTACCTGCCGGAAAAACCTTTGAAGTGACCAGGGGAGATCAACGGGAACTGGCCAGATCTCAGCCCTTGAGCCCAGTTTTTCCCTGGCCAGTCTTATTCCAGCCGGGGTCAGGCTCGTAATTATCAGTCTCCAGGAAGGATGACGTTCCCTGAATCGGCCTATCAATCTCTGCAGGGATAAAACTTCGCCCACCGAAACGGCATGAAGCCAGAGGCAGGGCTTTTCCCCTGAGGCCGCAGGCAATTTAAGGGTAAGCCTGGAGCCAAGGTCAAGTCTCTCCTTTTTCTTTCCCCTGAAACGAAGGAAAAAGAGGGGGAGATAAAAAATAAGAAGCACCGCATAAAAAAACGTATAGAAATAAGTCACATTAAGGGACTATAGCGCAAAGTCAGGCTGGCCGCAACCTGAATCATTACCTTCTTTAGGATTGAAACAAACCGGAATGAAAACAAAGAAACGATGCTGGCTATTGCCCAGCCTTTAGCTTTTTGCTATTTTTATTTTCCCATTTAGATTGTTATCAAAGGAGAAAAGAATGGTTGCTAACCCGGCTCAAGCTGAGACTGAAAAGAAGAAAAAGAACAAGAAAATTAATAAGATGACTCTGGAGGAAATTGAAAGGAAGCTCCAGGAGGTTCAGCAGACTCAGGGAGGTCTCAATTCCCTTTATGCCCGCCATCTGCTCCGCAGGCGGGAGGTGCTTCTCGCCCAAAAAAAAGAAAAAAGTAAACTCTGAAGACCGGCCTACCTGCAAATAAATTTTACATTTCATTGGCTTTCTGTTAGTATATTTAAGAATAAAAGGAGTTAAGAAGTGCTGGATAAAGAAGTTAAAAGCCAGATTATTGAAGCCCACCGCCGCAGTCCCCAGGATTCAGGTTCGCCAGAAGTTCAAATTGCTCTCCTCACGGAAAGAATCAATCTTCTGACCAAACACCTGGCCACCCACCGGCATGATTTTTCCAGTCGGGTTGGCCTGATGAGACTTGTCGGCAAAAGGAAAAGACTTCTGGCCTACCTGAAGCGAGAAGATCCTGAAAGATACCAGAATCTTCTGCAAAAACTCAATCTGAGAAAATAATTTGATATTAAGCGGGGGTCCTATGTCCCAGACTATCAGTCTTGAAATTGGCGGCCGAACCATGACAATTGAAATTGGGAAGATAGGCCGCCAGGCCGACGGTTCAGCCCTGGTCCGTTATGGCGATACCATAATGTTCTGCGCGGCCACCTCCAAAAAGGAAATTAAAGAGCCACGCAATTTTCTGCCGCTTATTGTTGACTACCGGGAAAACACCTATGCTGCTGGTAAAATTCCAGGCGGTTTTTTCAAGCGGGAGGGAAAGCCTTCAGAAAGAGAAATTCTGGTCAGCCGGTTGATTGACCGGCCCATCAGACCCCTTTTTCCTTCCGGCTATTTCTATGATACGCAGATTGTTGCCCTGCTCCTTTCAGCTGATCTGGAGAACGAGCCCGATACCCTGGGCATTATTGGCGCCTCAGCTGCCCTCTATTTTTCAGATATTCCCTTTACAACTCCCATTGGCGCGGTTAAGGTTGGTCTGATTGATGGCCAGCTCATCATCAATCCCACAGCTTCCCAACTCGAACAGAGTCTGCTCAATATGACTGTTGCCGGGACAGAAGAAGGTATTGTCATGATTGAAGCTGGAGCCATCGAGGTTGAAGAGGAAAAAATTGTTGAGGCCATCGAACTGGCCCAGGAACCAATCAGAGAGATTATCAGACAGCAGAAAGAACTTTATGAGCGTCTCAACATCAAGAAAAGAGAATTTACTCCGGTCGAAATCAGGGAAGAAAAGCTCAGCGAAATGAGGGAAAAGATAGGGGGAGAGCTCCTCGAAGCCATGCAGGGAAAAACAAAGAAAGAAAGAGAAGCCCAGGTGGAAGCTATTTTAAAAAGGCTGCTGGAATCAGTTCCGCCTGAAAAAGAAGAGGAAATCGAAGAAATTAAGAATTATTTTTATGAACTGCAGAAAAGACTGGTTCGTGAGCTTATCTTAAATGAGGGCAGGAGAATTGATGGCCGGGGCTTTGATGATATCCGGCCCATAAGTATTGAAGTTGGCCTTCTGCCCAGAACCCATGGTTCTGCCCTTTTTACCCGGGGGGAAACACAGTGTTTGGCCACCGTCACCCTGGGTACCTTTGAGGATGTTCAGATTCTTGATGGCATCGGGGAAGAAGCTGAAAAGAGATTCATGCTCCATTACAATTTCCCTCCCTTTTCTGTGGGCGAGGTCGCTTTTATGAGAGCTCCTGGCCGAAGGGAGATCGGCCATGGGGCTCTGGCCGAAAGAGCCATTCTGCCCGCCATTCCGGATGAGGATACCTTTCCCTATACCATCCGCATTGTCTCCGATATTCTGGAATCTAACGGTTCATCCTCGATGGCCACAGTCTGCGGCGGCATTCTTTCCCTGATGGATGCCGGTGTACCTCTCACCATGATGATAGCCGGCATTGCCATCGGCCTGGTCAAGGAGAACGACCGCTATGTTCTTCTGACTGATATCGCCGGATATGAGGACCATTTTGGCGACATGGACTTTAAGGTTGCTGGAACTGAAAAGGGTGTGACGGCCATTCAGATGGACCTGAAAATCCCCAGCCTGCCCACCCAGATTATTCGTGAAGCCCTGATCAAGGCCCGACAGGCCAGAGCACTTGTCCTTGAAAAGATGAGGGAGGTCCTGCCCGCGCCCCGACCGGAGCTTTCACCTTATGCTCCCCGTATCATTACTCTTTTTATTAACCCGGAGAAAGTTAGTGAGGTCATCGGGCCGGCCGGTAAGGTCATCAAGAAAATAATCGCAGCTACAAACACCAAAATTGACATAGAGGAAACAGGTAAGATTACCATTGCCGCTCCCAATATGGAAGGAGCTGAAAAGGCCAAACAGATGATCCGGGAAATTACCGTGGAGGCAGAGGTAGGCAAGGTTTATACGGGTAAAATTGTCAGGCTTGAGGATTATGGAGCTTTTGTCGAAATTCTGCCCAATATTGTGGGTCTGCTGCATATTTCAGAGGTGGCGCATCACCGCATCCGGAATATAAGAGATGTTTTTAAATTGGGTCAGACAGTGACAGTCAAAGTCATCAGCATTGATGAAGACCATAAAATCCGTCTGAGCAAAAAAGCTCTGGAAACACCGCCACCACCTCCAGCCGGGACCAAGCCCTGGGCCCGTAAAGATACCCAGAGACGCGGCTTTTATCAGCAACCATTTAAGAATCTGAGAAAATACTAAGTTAAAAATAGTTTCTGGTTGATTTAAAAAAACTTGAGGGGCGATTTAAAAATTAAGAAAAAGGGATTCACCCTAGTTGAGCTGCTGGTAACGGCCGCCATTCTGGCTATTCTGGCAGGGGCTATCCTGCCCATGGCCCAGGTGGCGGTAAAAAGAGAAAAGGAAATTGAGCTGCGGCGGGCCCTGCGAACTATCAGAGAGGCCATTGACGCCTATAAAAAACTGGCCGATGAAAAGAAAATTGAAGTCAAGGAGGGAAGTGACGGTTATCCCCCTGATCTTGAAACCCTGGTCAGAGGAGTCGAAATCAAGGAAACAGGCGAAAAAGGCCGAGAGAGAAAAATTATTATCCGCTTTTTGAGGAAAATTCCCCTTGATCCCATGACCAACTCCTACGATTGGGGCTTATTATCGACCAGGGACAAACCCGACTCAGACACCTGGGGAGGGGAAAACGTTTTCGATGTTTATACTAAAAGCCCGGGACGAGCTCTCGATGGGACAAAATACCGTGACTGGTAAAAGAAGGTCTGGATTCACCCTGATTGAATTAATCATTGTTTTTACCCTGATAGGCATTCTGGTCAGTCTGGCTCTGCCACAATATAAATATGCCACGAGGAAGGCGCGGGAGGCTGTCCTCAAGGAAGACCTTTATATCCTCCGCAAATTAATTGACCAGTATTTTTCCGATAAGGGCAAATACCCGCCTTCTCTGCAGGCCCTGGTAGACGAGGGCTATCTAAGGCGGTTGCCCGTTGACCCCTTTACCGGTTCAGACCAAACCTGGGAAGAGATTCGTGAAGAACTTTCGCCTGAAGATATTATCAGTGGCCGGGAAGCAGGCGTGATTGATGTTCGCTCCGGCTCCAAAGACATCGCCATTAATGGCACACCCTATAATACCTGGTAAGATGAAACTACAGGTCCGGGGTGTCATGCTCATCATGCTCCTTATTCTGATAGCTACGCTTAACATTGGCCTGATGGTGGCCGTGCCCGTCTGGCAGACACAGATGCAGAGGGAAAAGGAAGAGGAGCTCATTTTTCGGGGTCGCCAGTATGTTGAGGCCATTCGCCTTTATCAGCTCAAACATCCGGGCCAATTTCCGGCCTCCCTCGAAGTCTTATTAAAAGAAAGATGCCTTCGCCGGCCCTTTAAAGATCCCATGACCGATGATGGCCAGTGGAATTTAATCCTGGCCGTAAGCGCCCCCTCAGCCGGTGGTCGCCAGCAGGTGATGATTGCTCCACCGGAGGCGGTAAAATCCATGTTTAATCCCCAGATTATTGGCGTAGTCAGCCGTTCCAGAAAAAAATCGATCAGAATTTACAACAATCAGAATACCTATGATAAATGGCTTTTTTATTATGGCCAGGATCCTCAGAAAATGCCTGAAATCATTCTTTGGGGTGAGAGAAAATAAGCCGTGAATTCCATCCTCATTGTGGCCGGCGAAAACTCAGGGGAAAAATATGGGGCCGATTTAATTCGGGCTTACCTCGAACTCTGTCCCGGGGATCGTTTCTTTGGCCTTGGTGGCCCGGAAATGGCTGCCTGCGGCACCGATATCCTTTATTCCCTTGAGGAATTAAACATTATTGGTATTTTTGAAGCCCTCCGCAGCTGGCGCCGGGTTCGCCGGTTACTGGTCTCATTAAGGAATGAAGCCCTGAGAAGAAAGGCCAGGGCAGCTGTTCTTATCGATTCACCTGATTTTAATCTTCGGCTGGCTCGAATGCTGCGGTCCGCAGGCATTCCGGTTTTATATTACATTAGCCCCACTGTCTGGGCCTGGAGAGCTGGCCGCCTCAATCAAATTCGCCGCTATGTTAACCGGATGCTCCTCATCTTTCCCTTTGAAAAAGAAATTTATGATAAAGCTGGAATCCCGGCTATCTATGTTGGTCATCCCCTTTTAAGTCGGCTGAAAGTCAAACTGAGTCCCTCAGAATTCCGCTCAAAATATAATCTGCCTCCAGAAACGCCGCTGATCACTCTTCTTCCCGGAAGCCGCCCCATGGAGATCAGCCGGCATAGTCCTATTCTTAGTAAATCTATCGATTTAATAAAGAATAAGGTAAAGGCCAGTTTTATCCTGATTCGGGCGAGAACGGTGGATAAAAAATTAATAGAAAGATTTTTCAACCGCCAGCCTGAGCTTTTAATCCTGGATGAGACAGAAGATAAGTATGAGGCTATGGCTGCCTCAGATATTATTCTGGCCGCTTGCGGCACAGCTAATATGGAAGCCTGCCTCCTCGAAGCGCCCTTTATCGCCTTCTATCGCATCTCCCCTCTTGTCTATTTTTTTGGCCGCAAACTGGTCAGAGTCAAAAATTACAGTATCGTTAATCTTCTGGCCGGGAAAAGGGTGGTAACGGAGCTCATTCAGGAGAAATTTACGCCCGAAAATCTGGCCGGTGAAGCTCTTTCGCTCCTTTCTTCGCCTGCAAAAAGGGAAGCCATGAAAAAGGAATTTCAACGTCTCCGCGAGCTCCTAGGAGATGACAGAGCGCCATTCAGAGCCGCTATCGAATTAAAAAATTTAATTGACCAGATTTGAACTGGTTTTTGTCAGCCGAAGTTCCAGCAAGGAAAATACAGGTCAAGAATTTGATTTAAATTTCTTGAAAGAAAGAGATTATTTGACTTCGGCATTGATGGGCAGGAATGTCTGCCATTTATCCTGAAAAGACGAACCATTGTAAATGATAATTCCTATTTTAAACTTTTTTAAAAACAAAGTTTAGAATGGTTCACTCTTATAAATAAAATTAGAACCAATTTTGTACACCAGCTCCCCTCGCTCAAATCGCCATCAATTTTAAAGAATTAATTTTTAAAAGGAGAGGTCACGGAGGTTCGTCCCTCCTGATGAAATTATCAATTTTATTCAATGGGGCTCCTTTTAATTTAAAATTTCCAAATTTTAAATAAAAATTTTAAAAGAAAAGGATGGCTTTAAAGGAAATGAGAGAATCTTTTTTCCTTTGAACCTGAAGCTTAATTCAGATAGAAGTATCTAAAAAAAGACCTCTGATTGATTTCTTCTGCTTTTCGCTGCTAATCAGAGAACTTCAAGCACTTTTAGGGCCAGATCATATCGGCCTGAAGGAGGGGAAATCTGGATTCCCTGAACCATGTCCTTTATCCTGACCACTATTTCCTGAGCAATGGCCACTCCCTCCTCCCTGGCTCTTTCAGGACTTATTTCTTGAGCCCGCCGCATGCGCTCCATAATCTCCTCGGGCACTCTGGCTCCTGGAACCTCATTATGCATGAATTCAGCATTCCGCAGACTGGCCAAAGGCCAGATGCCGGCAATAATGGGCAACCGGCAGGACTCAAGGCGCTGCAAAAATCTCTCCAAAAGATTTATATCAAAAACAGGCTGAGTGATAGCAAATTCAGCCCCAGCTTCAACCTTCCAGTGAAAACGCGATAACTCATAATCAATATTTATGGCTCCTGGATTAACGCCGACACCAATAAGAAAGCTGGTTGGAACCGGAAGCCGCCGTCGGCCAATATCCAGGCCTCGATTGAGGAAACTGACGACATTGGTCAATCCGATAGAGTCCACATCAAAAACAGCGGTCGCATCAGGGTAATCGCCGAGCTTGGGCGGATCGCCCGTAATCAGGAGCAGATTGCGCAGGCCAAGGGCATGAATGCCCAGAAGGTCAGATTGAATGCCCAGAAGATTTCGGTCCCGGCAGGTATAATGAAGAATAACCTCCATGCCCGTCTGGGCTTGAATAAGGAGAGCCAGAGCCATGGAACTCATGCGCGCACTGGCCCTGGGGCCATCAGGTATATTGACGCAGTCCACGCCTTTCGCCTTGAGCTCGCGGGCTATTTCGATGGCCCCAGATGGGTCGCAGCCCCGGGGTGGAACAATCTCCACGCTGACCACAAATTGCTTTTCACTTAATTTTTTCCCTAGAGCCGATTTCTCCGCCATTGGCCTGGGGGCAACTTCAACCGCCTCCTCCACTTCTTCTCGAATAAAAACAGCCGGCCTTCGGGCAGGCTGCATGGATCTGATAGCCCCTTTTATTGCCCGGATATGGGCCGGCGTTGTTCCGCAGCAGCCACCCACAAGGCGAGCTCCGGTGAGGATAAAACGGCGAGAATATTCAGCCAGATAATCTGGCGAGCAAAGGTAGATATTTCTTCCTTCCACATTGCGCGGCACGCCAGCATTGGGCATGGCGGAAAGCGGCCTGGAGGTCACTCTGGCCATCCTCTCCAGACATTGGAGCATGGCAGCTGGCCCCACAGAGCAGTTAACTCCAACAACATGGGCTCCCCACTCCTCCAGCTTTCGCGTGAAAACTTCAGGCGGAGTTCCGTAGAGACTGTTTCCATCTTCTTCAATGGTCATTTGAGCCACTATCAGGAAGTCAGGGGCTTCCTTTTGCACCGCCTTGATGGCCTGATGAATTTCGTTGATATCCGAAAATGTCTCCAGGATAAAAAGATCAACGCCCCCTTCAAGCAGGGCCCTCACCTGTTCCCTGAAGGCCTCCTCAGCTTCTTCCACTGAAGTTGGTCCCCAGGGTTCGATTTTAACTCCCAGAGGACCGATGGACCCGGCCACCCAGACCCTGGATCCAGCCTCTTCCCGGGCAATGATGGCGCCAGCTCTGTTTATTTCTTTGACCCGGTCTTCAAGACCGTATTTTTTCAGCTTGAACCGATTGGCCCCGAAGGTATTGGTTTCAATTATTTCCGCACCTGCCTGAATATATTCGCGGTGAATGGAACGGACCAGGTCAGGACTGGTCAGATTGACCTCGTCAAAACAGAGGTTAAGATAAATGCCTTTGTTATAAAGCATGGTACCCATAGCTCCGTCAGCCAGGACAACCCTTTCCTGGAGCAGGGCCAGCCATTCTTCAATTCTCATGGCCACCTCAAAACCATATCTATTCTGGCACTATTTTCTGCCGGATCAAAATTTATTTGAGAGGAGGGAGAATAAAATCGAGTCGATCGCCAATCTTTAAGCCATGTTTTTTCACTGAGCCACTGACAAGTTCGAGCACATAAAGGGCCGGTCTTGAGGGCATATAGGAAGGGCAGGGCTCATTCGGACAGGGAGGTACATTTTCCTCAATATGCACAATGCGCCGCTGGCTATCCAGCCAGAGCATATCTAAAGGAAAATGCATGTTTTTCATCCAGAAGGAGTAATAATCCTCAGCTTCAAAAATAAAAAGCATGCCCTGATCTTCTTTCATTCCCTGCCTGAACATCAGTCCCTGCTGTCTCTGTTCTTCAGTGATAGCTAATTCCGCCGTCACTTTGAAGCCATCAGGTAGAGTTATCTTCACAAATTTTACTTCACCCCGCAGTGAGATTGAGAAGAAAAAAATAAGACAAAGCGGAATCAGGAAATTTCTTTCGTTTCTTTTCATTTCCCCTATTCCTTATTTCAATGAATTGTTATTAAAGGCACAAAACGGACAGGCAATAATTTCTTTCTTTTAAAGCCATCTTTCTCCCTGGTCACAAGATAAAGGTCCTGGAAGGTTGAGCCAACAGGAATAACCAGGCGTCCGCCAAGCTTGAGCTGCTTTTCCAGCTGCTCCGGAATTCGCGCCGGCGCTGCCGTTACCATAATGGCCTCATAGGGAGAATTTTCTTCCCAGCCAAAGGTACCATCTCCGATTTTAAAATAAATATTGCGATAGCCAAGTTTTCCCAGCACCTCCTGCGCCCGAAGGGAAAGGGAAGCAATTATTTCCACCGTAAAAACTTCCTTCACCAATTCAGCCAGAATGGCTGTCTGATAACCTGAGCCAGTACCGATTTCTAAAACCCTGTCTTCTGGCTGCAGATGCAGAGCTTCGGTCATATAGGCCACAATATAGGGCTGAGAGATTGTCTGTCCCTCTCCAATGGGAACAGGCTCGTCATTATAGGCATAATCTATCATTTCGGGAGGAACAAAAAGATGGCGGGGCACCTTTTTCATGGCCGCGATTACTCTTTCGTCCTTTATCCCCCGGCTGACTATCTGGGTCTCCACCATTTTTAATCGGTCTTCGACCCAGGGATCCTCCATCCCTTCTCCCCCTGCTTCTTAAATCAAATCAGGTTTAATAAGCCCGGGCGAAATAAACGTAGGTTGAAGCTTCTCGGCCGCAATAAATACATTTCCCCTTACCTTCCTTGATTTTTTCCAGAGGAATTACCCTGATGGTGGCCGCGGTCTCTTCCTTGACGGCTTCTTCACAGGATTCATCGCCACACCACCAGGCCCGGAGAAAACCCCGACGTTCTTCAATTATTTTTTTGAAATCTTCATAACTGGCGACATCATGAGTGTTCTGCTTTTGAAACTCCAGGGCTTGAGCCAGGAGATTTTTTTGGATATCCTCCAGCAGATGGATAACCTTCTCTTCCAGATTATCCATTCCGGTAGCTAATTTTTCTCCATTGTCCCGCCGGACAAGAACAACCTGTTTTGCCTTAATGTCCTTCGGTCCTATTTCCAGGCGAAGAGGAACACCTCTCAATTCATATTCAGCAAATTTCCAGCCGGGCGTATATTCTTCCCGACCATCCAGCTTCACCCTGACACCAGCAGCGATCAATCTCTTTTCAATGTCGGTAGCCAGAGGCAGAACCGTTTCCTTCCAGTTACCGATTGAAATCGGCACGATTATGACCTGAATCGGCGCAATGTGAGGTGGCAGGCGCAGGCCAGAATCGTCGCCGTGACTCATAATGACAGCTCCAATCAGGCGGGTAGAAACTCCCCATGAGGTTTGCCAAACATATTGCAGATTTTGATTCCGGTCCTCAAAGCGGATATTAAAAACCCGGGAGAAATGCTGGCCAAGATGATGGGAAGTGCCCATCTGCAAAGCCCGACCATCGGACATGAGTGCCTCCACCGAATAGGTTTCCAGGGCACCAGCAAACTTTTCGCGGGAGGTTTTCTTGCCGGCAATTACGGGAATGGCCAGCTCAGTCTCAATAAATTCCCGGTAAAGATTTAAAATTTTGAGGGTTTCTTCTCTGGCTTCCTCTTCGGTCTCATGGGCGGTATGTCCTTCCTGCCATAAAAATTCGGTGGTTCGGAGAAAGGGACGGGTCACCTTTTCCCAGCGAACGACATTGGCCCACTGGTTGATTAAAACAGGTAAATCCCGCCAGGACTGAATCCATTTAGCGTACATGGCCCCAATGATAGCTTCAGAAGTAGGTCGCACGGCCAGCCTTTCTTCAAGTTCCTCCTGGCCACCATGGGTTACCCAGGCCACTTCAGGAGCAAAACCCTTGAGATGCTCCATCTCCTTTTTCAGGAAGCTTTCAGGAATAAAAAGGGGGAAATAGGCATTAACATGGCCGGCGGCTTTTATTCTCCGGTCCAGAAGCTGCTGAATATTTTCCCAGATAGCATAGCCATATGGACGAATGACCATCATGCCCTTCATGGGGGCATAATCAGCCAGCTCAGCCCGGCGGATGACATCCACATACCAGCGCGAAAAATCCTCGCTTTTGGGTGTAATCTGAGTTACCAGACGCTCTTCTTTTTTCACGGCCAAGCCTCTCTTTTTAAACGCTCTCATTCTAATGGCATGCAGGGAATCTTGTCAAGGATGGCTCCGGTTCAGTTTACTGGCAAAATATAGCGATTCTTTTATAAAAAAAGTGAAGATTAATTAAGCAGGGTGAAAATGGAGAAGTCGGGAATTAAGTCATTTTCACCCCTGTTTTCATCGACAGAGGTGATTGACCCGTCCCTTTAAGACCGGCATGATGGAACTGGCAAAAAAATAAAAGGAAGTAGCTCCATGAATTACGATAAAGAATTCAATGACCTGCCAAGAATGATTGCCGGCGACAGGGTCTTCCATCTTCCCTTACCTACCCTGGTCGAAGGAGAAACGCCAGACGGGCAGAGCTTTCAGGAAAAAACGGTCCTGAATTATATCAGCCATCAGGGCGCTGTTTTCCAGCTGAAAAGTCCAGTAACTATCGGCACCCGTCTGCGGCTGGCCATTGACCTGCCGAAGGCTCTGGCTGAAGATAAAAATCTCAAGCTTATTATCCGCGGCCAGGTTATTCTGGTCGAAAGGCTGCTTAATCGCAAAAACCGACAAAGGGTGACGATGCGTTTCGAAAGCAAATATTTTATTAAAGAAAAAATTTAATTTTCTGAGAAATGTCATAAATTCAATCGTCTTTTTTTATGCTTCTCGACTCATCCAGGGCGGTGCGGGAGGAGGGGGAAGATAAATTATCTTTTCTCTCCTCTCCCTGATTAATCTTAGTCTGGCTTGAGATAATATCTCCTGCTTGGGCCTGGAAGAAGCATCATATCTCCTTCCACGGGTCAACTTCCCTTGACAATTGACCTATCTATCAATAAAATCAGGCTGAAAAGGTGATTATTTTGACCGGCGAAGGGAGTCAAGAATAATGCCCAGAAAAAGCCAGAAAGTCCCGACAAATGAAAAAATTAAACTGCTTATTTTCTGTCCGTCAGAGCTTGTCCTGGCTGGCATTCTGAAATCTCTGGAGCCAGCCTCCGATATTTCGGTGGTTCATATTGAAGGTGGTACCATTGAAAATTTAATGGAGGCCATGAAAAAGTTGAAACCCCATGTGCTTCTCTTCGCCAATACGGAAATGCTGCCGAACCTGAAAGAAATCTGTAAAGCCATAAAAGAATTAAGCAAGAGCCAGGGACAGGGTCATCTTCTTCTTCTGGGAAGCATTCCCTCTCACGAAGAAATCGTTGGCCTGATGAATGCTGGCGCCCGGGGCTACTTTGATCTCAATAACCCCTCCCGGGAGCTGCCTGAAGCCATTCGTGTCGTCCAGCGGGGTGAAATCTGGCTGCCTCGCGATAAAATGAGTTCCATTATGGACAGAATCATTTCCGTTGTTGGCCGAGACTTTAAAGAGAAGACCCTTGACCAGCTGACTCCCATGGAATTTCAGGTACTCAAGCTTATTGGCCAGGGCCGATCCAATGATGAAATTGCTAAAATTCTCTTCATCAGCAAAAATACAGTTCGTTCCCACATAAAAAGCATTTACGCCAAATTGAATACCCACAGCCGGCTTCAGCTGGCCCTGTACGCCATCAATTCGGCTCTCTTTTAATTTAAACCGCGTCTTCGAGGAGAAAAGCAATGAAAAGAAGTCAGCCAGGGGATAAAAAGGAAAAAAAGGCAGTCCGGAAAAAAGGCAAAGCAAAAAGGACAGCCAGTTTGCCTGTAATTATAAGTAACCGCCGCCGGGAATGGCGTTTTGATTTGCCTCTGGAAGCCGTGGTGGCGGGCGAGCTGCCCCAGGGACAGCCCTTTGAAGAAAAAACAACCATTGAAAATATAAGCTCCGGTGGCGCCTATTTTGGCCTGAATTCAGGAGTGGTTATTGGCTCCAGGCTCAATCTCACCATCAATCTCCCGGAAAGGTTAACTGAGGGCAGAAAAATGCAGCTGGTCCTCAGCGGCACTGCGGTTCGACTGGAAAAGGCGGAAAAAACAGGGAAAAAACAGGGTGTGGCGGTGCGTTTCAGCCGGAATTACAAATTTGTCGCTGTGGGCCAGGAAGAAACCTGAGGCCAGAAGCCAGAATTTTCCTCTTCCATGCCTTTTCTCAAAGTAGCCCTGACAGGTGGCATTGCCTGCGGTAAATCCGTTGTCGGTGAATATTTAAGAAAAAAGGGTTGTTACCTCCACCAGGCTGACGCTGTGGCCCACAAGCTCATGGCCCCTGGCAAGAAGGCCTGGAAAGCCATTGTCCATCATTTCGGCCCGGCTATCCTCAATCCTGATGGTACAATAAATCGCCGCAAGCTCGGAGAAATAGTTTTCACCAGCCCGAAGGAAAGAGAATTCCTCAATCAACTCCTTCATCCCCTTGTTTTGAAGAAAAAAGAAGAGACGCTTCGCCGACTGGAACGCTCCGGTCGAAGTGGCATTTTCATTTCAGAAGCAGCGTTAACTATTGAGGCCGGTTTTGTCTCTTTTTTTGATAAAATTATCGTGGTTTATTGCCCGGAAGAAATGCAGATTGAACGACTGATGTCCAGAAGCGGCCTTTCCCGCGAAGAAGCTGAAAAAAGGGTGAGGGCTCAGTTGCCAGTTGAGGAAAAGCTTAAATATGCAGATTATGTTATTGATACGTCGGGCACAATCGAGGAAACCCTGGCCCAGACGGACAAAGTCTATCAATCTCTCCTTAAAGACCTTGAAGCCAAGAAAAAGCAAATTTAACTCTTTAAGCCGGCAGCCAGGAGCGGGATCATAATTTCATGATGGCCCACAAAGTAAAAGCCTCGACCTTTTTCGCCGACAATTCTTTTGATGACATTCTGTTCAGGTCGGTAATGGCGAATGAAGTCAAAAACAGCCGTAGTAAAATTTTCAAGGCGATGTCCCTGATTGCGAACGTAACTGACGGCCTTGAGAAAAACTTCGGGCAGAATAACCGCTGACCCTACATTTAAATAAACTCCGCCCCCTTCCAGTTTTTCTATCTCAGAGGCAAATTTAAAAAAATCTTTTAAAGAGGTCCGACCGATGGCTTCACCGCTTGCCTGGGGATGAAGATGGATGACATCGGTGCCAATGGCCACATGCACCGTCGCTGGCAAGCCCAAACGAAAAGCCGAAGCGAACAGGCTCAAATTTTTGTAGGGAAAATTAGATTGGGCTATCATTTCGCCCACAGCTTCACCCAGGCCTGAATTTTTCTCCGCCCCCTTGATGATGGCCTGATTGAGCCATTCAGCTGTTTCTCTGGCCATGCCGAAAAGGCCCGCTTCAATCTGAGTGGCGACATCTTCTGAAGTTTGACCACAGTAGGCAATCTCAAAATCATGAATAATGCCTGCTCCATTAAAGGCTAATGCTGTAATCAGCTTATTTTCCATTAAATCTATGAGAATGGAGCTTAAACCCACTTTGATAACATGAGCTCCAAGACCCATAATGACCGGCTTTTTTAAAGAAACAGCCCTTTTAATGGTGGCCACAAGTTCCTTGAAATCCCTGGCGGCCAGAATATCCGGCCAGCTCTGCAGAAAAAGACTGAAGTTTCTTTCAGGCGAAAAGGGAGAACCGAATTGAGCTACCCGAACCTTGCTTGGCCTTTCTCTAAGGGAAATTGTCTTTAAATCAGGAGGCATAATTTTAGTCCATTAAAGATAGGTCAAGTCTAATTTTCCTTGGAATCAAGGATTAACCCCTTTAATTGCTGACCACAGCAGAATTTAATTCTCTTCCCTCTGGGGATAGCCAGCCGGCTTTTCCGCCGGATGTCACGTCCGAACCCGGTTTTTTTATTTACCACCCGGAAGCTACCAAAACCTCTAATTTCTACCTGGCCATCCTCGATCAGCCCCTTTTTTAAAAATTTAAGAATGGCTTCAACCAGAGCCGAAGCTTTGGAGCGACTGAGATTGGTGCTCTTTTCTATGGCTGTAACCAGATCATCCTTGATCATGGAGGTTCCTCCGCTTCAAGCAGATTATCGATATGATTATTTAAATTCGATTTCTCTGTCAAGAGCACAAAGCGCCTTAGCCTTAAAAGATAAAGTTTCTGGCGCTTTTAATCTATGTTCAGTTATTTTTTGAGATAAATTTTTTCACCTAGCGAAAGAAAGCCTCATATAGACAGGTCTTAATTTCTCTAAAAATCAGGCTGAATCTAAATCGTTCGCAAAATCTAAAATAAATCTTGCCGACTTTAAACCTTTTTATCTCCATTCGTTTTTAAAAAAATAAACTCCTCATAATTTTATAAATCACCCTGCCTTTCAGGAAAGAGCTGAGCCATCAAGAGTTCTGTTTCTTTAATTTCGTTGACTTAGAGTAACTTGCAGCTTATAATTTTATCGTCGTGGGTAAACGTTTTCTCCTGATTTTAATTTCCCTGGCTCTGTTGACTTTTTCTGGTCAGGCCGCAATTTTACTGATTGAAGTTGATGCCCCCATCCATCCCATTACCTCCGAATATATTCGTCAGGCCATTGATCGGGCGGAAAGAGAAAATGTCCAGTTACTCATTCTTCAGCTCAATACACCGGGCGGGCTCGAAAGTTCCATGAGAGAAATCATCTCCAGAATCCTCAATTCTAAAGTTCCTGTGGCCACCTATGTTAGCCCGAGTGGAGCCAGAGCGGCTTCGGCTGGCTTTTTTATTGGCATTGCCAGTGACCTTTTTATTATGGCACCGGGAACAAGCACCGGAGCTGCACATCCGGTAGGCATTTCGCTTACCGGACAGCAGATGGACAAAACCATGGAAGAAAAGGTCCTTCAGGATTCAATTTCTTATATTAAAACGATTGCAGAAAAAAGAGGTCGCAACCTGAAAGCGGCTGAGAAAGCGGTTCGAGAGAGTGCCTCCTATACCGAGAAGGAGGCTCTGGAAAATAAGATAATTGATTATATTGCCAGTAATATCAGCGACATTATTATTTATTTCGATGGCCAAAAAATCAAGCGCTTTGATGGTAGTGAAGTCGTTCTTTCTTTAAAGAATCAGCCGGTCATCTCCATGCCCATGTCCAGGAGGCAAAAATTCCTGATTACCATTTCCAATCCTAACCTGGCCTATCTCCTGTTGATGCTTGGTCTGCTGGGCCTCTATTTTGAATTTTCTAATCCTGGAGCCATCCTGCCTGGTGTTCTCGGTGGCATCTCTCTTTTGCTGGCTATTTTTGCCTTTCAGATTCTTCCCATTAATTATGTTGGCCTGCTGCTCATTCTTCTGGCCATCGGTCTTTTAATCCTCGAGGTTAAGGTTCATAGTTATGGTGTTCTGACCGTGGGAGGAATAATCGCTATGATTATTGGTTCCATGATGCTGGTTAATTCACCTCTGCCCGAACTTCGGCCGAGTATTCAGATTATCATTCCGGTGGCAATAAGTCTTTCTTTGATTTTCCTTTTTCTTGTTTTCCTGGTGGTTAAGGCTCATATGAGACGGGCCATTACGGGAAGAGAAGGGCTGATCGGTGAGATTGGCCTTGCTCAGACCGATTTAAATCCTTCCGGCAAAGTTTTTGTTCATGGCGAAATCTGGAATGCGGAAGCTGAGGAATATATTCCCAAAGGAACCAGGGTTCAGGTAACGGCCGTGCTTGATGGTCTGAAAATCAAAGTGAAGAAGGCTCAGGCCAACTGATAAATTGATTTAAAGGAGGAAAAAGTGATTACCTTTCCTACCATAATTGGCGCTTTGATTCTTCTTTACATCCTCAATTCTATTAAAATTCTCAGGGAATATGAAAGGGGCGTCATTTTCCGCCTGGGAAGAGCCTTGCCCCGACCAAAGGGACCCGGCATCATTCTTGTTTTTGCTCCCATTGATCGCATGGTTAGGGTAAGTCTGCGACTTGTCACCCTGGACATTCCGCCTCAAGATGTTATTACCCGGGACAATGTCTCGGTCAAGGTCAATGCGGTGGTCTATTTTCGGGTTATGGATCCCTTAAAAGCCATCATTGAAGTTCAGGACTACCTCTATGCTACCTCCCAGCTGGCACAAACCACTCTTCGCAGTGTCCTGGGGGAGGTGGAACTGGATGAGCTCCTGGCTGAAAGGGAAAAACTTAATACCAAGCTTCAGGAGATAATTGACCGCCAGACTGACCCCTGGGGCATAAAGGTTCAGCTGGTGGAAATCAAGCATGTTGACCTTCCTGATACCATGATCAGGGCCATTGCCCGTCAGGCTGAAGCGGAAAGAGAAAGAAGAGCCAAGATTATCCATGCCGATGGCGAATATCAGGCAGCAGAAAAACTTACCCAGGCCGCCAACATCCTTTCCCAGACACCCACAGCCCTTCAGCTCCGCTTTCTTGGTACCCTGACTGAAATTGCCAGCGAAAAGAATTCCACCATCATTTTCCCCTTACCCATTGAGCTGCTGAGGGCCTTCACCTGGAGGGAAGAAAAATCAAAGAGCTGAGATGAAACCAAAACAGATAAGAGAGCTTCAGGTTTCAAGCTCCCAGCTGGCCCTAATATTTCTGGCTCTTCTGGGTGTAGCTGTTATCATTTTTCTCCTGGGTGTTTCCATCGGTAAAAAGTACGGTGAAGCTCAACTCGAGGCGGCCAGAGAAAAAACCAGTGCTTTATCTGAGGCTAAAACCCTGGCAGAGAAGCCTTCAATGGAAAAAAAGGCTGAACCAGCCCATGAAGCCGAAAAAATTACTCCTCCTGAGAAACCCCTTCAGATGGAAAAAACTGAACCTGAACAGATGAAGCTGGCAGAGAGTTTGCCCGTGAAGAAAGCAGAAAAACCGGAAAAAAGTGAGCCCCCACCGCCTGCAAAAATTACACCTGGAGCTAAATCAGCTCAACCTGGGACCAGAGTTTACTATGTTCAGATTGCCGCCTTTTCCCGAAAAGAAGCCAGCGCGTCCATAATTCAGGAATTGAAAAAAGCCGGTTACGAACCTCTTATCCTTGATCCCTTTCCCGCTGATAAGAAACCCCTTTACAGGGTAAGAATAGGTCCATTTAAATCTGAGGCTGAAGCTGAAGCCGCCAGGAACAGAGTGAGAGCACTGATTCCCGAAGCTTCCAGGGCCTTTCTCATTCGCTGAAGGTTATTGTCAGAACCGAACCATAATTAAAATCTACTCTTAATAATTCCTGATGGCTTAAAGGGAGTTTAATTTTTAAAAATTTAATAAAGAAAATTGCAATCGGCCAGAAAAGGCCGCAAAATATAAATTTCCATGAAAAGAAAAAAATTATCGCTCTGGCTTGCCCCGGCTTCCGGTCTTCTCGCTTCATTAGCTTTTCCCAAGTTCAATTTGAGTTTTTTAATCTGGATAGCCCTGATTCCCCTTTTTTTCATCCTCTTTCAATCAAAGCCGAAAAGGGCTTTCCTGGCCGGCTGGCTGGCTGGAATTACCTTTTATGGCCTCATCCTTTACTGGATTCCCTATGTTCCAGCCCATTATGGTAATTTATCCTTTTCCTTGAGCCTGGTCATCTATTTTCTTTTCATTTCATTTCTGGGCCTGTTCTGGGCTGGCTTTGCCTGGTTGCTGGCCATAATCATTAAAAGTTTTCCTCGCCGCGCCTATCTTCTGGCTGGATTTCTCTGGGTATCTTTTGAATATATCCTGACCTTCCTTTTTACCGGTTTTCCCTGGGCTCTTCTGGGCTATGCTCAGGCTCAAAATCTACCCCTCATTCAAATTTCAACCATAACTGGAGTGTATGGTGTTTCCTTTCTCATTGTGCTTCTTTCTGCCTCCTTTGTTCAGGCTCTCCTCACCCGAAAAAAAGCATCTTTTTTTCTGAGCCTTGCCCTGATCCTGGCTCTTCATCTCACCGGCTTTATCCAGTTAAGAAGTTCTCGCTCTTCCTTTTCTCCAGAAATTAAAGCTGCTGTTATTCAGGGAAATGTTTCCTCTGATATTTACTGGGACTTTACGCCTGAGGCTGAAATTGAAAGGCTTTTCGAGCTCCATCTGAATTTAACACGGCAGGCCATCAGTCAGGGAGCCCGCCTTATTATCTGGCCAGAATTTTCTGTTCCCCTCTGCTTCAGCTGCCCCGAAGAACGCTATGTTAATTTCAGACTGAAACTGGAAAATCTGGTCAAAGAAACCGGGACGACTTTGCTTCTGGGAACAAACGAAAGATCAGCCGGAACTCATGAGCCTGAATTTTATAATACAGCCCTATGTTTGAATCCAGACCTTTCTTATACCACCTATTACAAAATGCACCTTGTTCCCTTTGGCGAATACACCCCTTATAAAAAAATTTTCTCTTTCATAGAAAAAGTTACCCACGCTATAGGCAATGTGACTCCGGGTAAAGAACACCGACTGCATTATTTTGAGGGACTGGCCTTTGGCTCCCCCATTTGTTATGAAATCATTTTCCCGGATTTAGTCAGGAATTTTGTCAGGAAAGGAGCTTCTTTCCTGGTCACCATTACCAATGATGGCTGGTACGGAACTTCTTCCGCTCCCTACCAGCACTTCCAGATAGCCCTTTTCCGGGCCGTTGAGAATCGCCGTTACCTTTTAAGGGCGGCCACAACCGGTATAAGCGGCATCATTGACCCCTATGGCCGGGTCATCCAGCGGTCTGATCTGATGACAGTCGCCACCCTGGTGGCTTCTTTCAGGCCGCTCAAAGGATTAACCTTTTACTCCCGCTATGGCGATGTATGGTCCTGGCTGAGCTTGACTTTGAGTTCCCTGTCAGTTATTCTTTGTCTGATTAAGAGGCGAAATGAATAACAAAAGCTTAAATAAAAGTCAGTTACCTGACCTCCTTCTCCGCCTGAAGGAAGCTGTGGCCCGATTTGAAGAATTAAGAGGTTTTCTTTGACCCAGCCAGCAAAGAAAAAGAGATTGCCTCAATAAATCAGGAACTCAACCAGCCTGAGTGCTGGCAAAACCCAAAGAAGTTTCAATCGCTGCAACAGACTAAAAAGCGTCTGGAAAAGGACCTGAACTCTTTCTATCGTCTCCAGGAGAAAAAAGAAGAACTTGAAGTCCTGGCTGAGCTGGCTGAAGAGGGCGAAAATGTGGAAAAGGAAATAGAAGCGACTTTGCTTGAATTTGAAAAGGCCGTGGAGGAAGTTGAGCTGAGAACCCTCTTTTTTGAAGCCGATGATGCGCGTAATGCTATTCTGACCATCCATCCCGGTGCTGGCGGGACTGAATCCCAGGACTGGGCTCAGATGCTTCTTCGCATGTATCTTCGTTACGCTGAAAGAAAGGGCTATAAGACCGAAATTCTTGATCTTTTAGCCGGTGAAGAGGCCGGTATCAAAAGTGCGACCATCCGCATTGAAGGCGATTATGCCTACGGTCATCTTCATCTCGAATCAGGCGTTCACCGCCTGGTCCGCATTTCGCCCTTTGATGCGAATAAGCGTCGCCACACCTCTTTTGCCGCTGTCTTTGTTTATCCCGAGATTGAGGAAGACATAGAAATTGAAATAAATCCAGAGGATCTCAGAATTGAAACCTTCCGCGCCTCAGGTCATGGAGGTCAGCACGTCAATGTGACCGACTCCGCAGTCCGGATTACCCATCTTCCTACCGGAATTGTTGTTCAGTGCCAGAATGAAAGGTCCCAGCATAAAAACAAAGCCATGGCTATGAAAATTCTCAGAGCCAGGCTTTATGAACATGAAAAAAGAAAGCAGCTCGAAAAACTGGAGAAAATAGAAGAAAGTAAAACTGAGATAGCCTGGGGAAATCAAATCCGTTCTTACGTCCTTCACCCCTACAAACTGGTTAAGGATTTAAGAACCAGGGTAGAAACGTCTAATGTGGATAGCGTCCTTGATGGCGATCTCGATGAATTTATCAAAGCCAATCTTGTCTGGCGTAAGAAAAATCTCTCAAGCCTTCAAAATAAAAATAAATAAGCCAGGATTTAGCTTTTTTCTCTTACTTTCTCTTTAATTTCTTCCCAGATTCGGTCCATTTCCTCAAGACTGGCCTGACCTAATTCCTTCCCCCTTTCTTTAAGCTTCTGCCTCATTAAATTAAAGCGAAGGCGGAATTTCTGGTTCGCCTGTTTTAAAGTTAATTCGGGATTAATGCCCTTGAGCCGGCAGACATTGGCCAGGGAGAAAAGAAGATCCCCCATCTCCTCCCTTAAAATCTCTTCCTCAGCCGGTGATAACCCGGCCTTAAGTTCGGCCATTTCTTCCTCCAGCTTCTCGAAGGCAGCCTCGGCTGAGGGCCAATCAAAGCCAAATTGAGCTGCCCGCTGGCCAAGAAGAAATGCCTCAAGAAGAGCTGGCATTCTCGAGGAAATTCCAGCCAGAGGGTCATCTTCAGCCTTTTCTTTTATCTTAAGTTTCGACCACTCATTCCTGACCTCCTGAGGACTGGTCAGTCTGGCTGAGCCAAAGACGTGGGGATGCCGGTTTATCATTTTTTGATTGATTCCTTCAATTACCTGACATAAATCAAAGCAACCCTTCTCTTCATAAATCCTGGCTAGAAAAACCACTTCCATCAGAACATCGCCCAGCTCTTCTGCCACTTCCTCCGGCCTTCCCTTTAAAATCGCCTCGGCCAGCTCATAGGCTTCTTCCAGAAAAAAGTTGAGAATAGACTTTTCATCCTGAATTCTGTCCCAGGGACAGCCTTCTTCGCTCCGGAGGGTGGCCATGATTTTCACCAGGTCCTTAAATTTTTCAGCTATACCTGAAAGGTCAGCCATTCTTGCCTCCTTGAATTAACCGCCATGAAGCGTTATTATATTTATTCAGATTAAGATTAGTGTATTTCAGGCCTTTCTCAAAATTCCAGTTTTAATAAGGGAGAAAAGCTGTGGCTGCTGAGGACAGAGAGAAAGAAGGAGAATTTCTTCCGCCCCTTGATTTCAGTTCGATTGTTATGCCTCTTTTTACTCAGGCCCTGATCAGCCTGGGAGTTATGGATGACCCCTCGACCGGTCAGAAGAAAGAAAATATTAAACTGGCCCAGCGCCTGATTGACCTTCTTGACCTTTTAAAAGATAGAACCCAGGGCCGACTCAAGGAAGAAGAAGAGGCCTTCCTTTCCTCCTGCCTTCACCAGCTTAAATGGCATTATCTTGAAAAAACTCAGTATATTAAAATTTAAAAATCATGTTAACCTTCACCGACTTAAAGGAAAACCTGTCCTCGCTTGGACCAACGGCTGTAGCCATTGGCAATTTCGATGGCCTCCATCTGGGCCACCAGAAAATTATTGAAACTCTGGTCAGAGAAGCTAAAGAATTAAAGTTAAAATCAGTTGTTCTCACCTTTTCGCCCCATCCAGAAAAAATACTCGGCCAGGAAACCATCCGGATGATTCAGACAATTAACCAGCGCCTGCAGGGGCTGGAGCAGCTTGGAGTTGAGGCTACCCTGATTATTCCCTTTCATGATGACTTTTTCCGCCTCGGGCCAGAGGAATTCATCCAGAAAATATTAATTGACCGGCTTCAGGCCAGATTAATTATCGTGGGAGCTGATTTTCGCTTTGGCTTTGGCCGTCAGGGAGATCCAGAATATCTGGCCAGAGCCGGGAAAAAAGCCGGATTCAGGGTTATCACCATTCCTCCCATAATGCTGGATGGAGAGATTGTGAGCAGCAGTCTGATTCGGCAGCTCCTGGAAAAGGGTGAAGTTGACCTTGCCGCCCGCTTCCTCGGTCATCCCTATGAAATAGAAGGCCTTGTCATCAGAGGTGACTCCAGGGGTCAGGTTTTAGGGCTGCCCACAGCTAATATTGAACCCAGAAATGAAATTTTGCCGTGCGGTGTTTTTATCAGTGAAAGCCTGGTTCAGGATAGAGTTTTCCCTTCAGTTACCAATATTGGTTTCAAACCCACCTTTGGCTCAGCCAGTCCTACTGTTGAATCCCACCTGCTGAATTTCAGCGGCACTCTCTATGGCCAGGAAATAAAAACCAGATTGCTGAAAAAAATCCGGGAAGAAAGAAAATTTCCTGACGCCGAATCCCTGCGTCAGCAGATTCTTAAGGATATAGAACAGGCTCGCCTTTTCTGGGCCAAAGCCTGAGCCCAAGAACCCGTGCCTTATTTTCCTTGACTTTTTACCTCAGATGTAGCATTTTATCGGCGAACACCCCGAAGGGTGATTAACTTTCGCCCTTAAGGAGCCTGAGATGGCTGAAAAGATTAAAGCCAGAATAATGGATGCGAATAAAATCCGCCGGGTTTTGCAGCGGCTTACAACCGAAATTCTCGAACGGAACCGGAATCTAAAAAACCTGGTGATTGTTGGCATCAGAACCAGAGGAATTTATCTCGGCAAAAGAATTGCTGCTCTGATTAAAGAAATGGAAAAAATAGATGTACCCGTCGGGGTTCTCGATATAACCCTTTATCGCGATGACTTCTCTGAGCTGGAAACCCAACATATGGTTCAGAAAACAGAAATTCCCTTTTCTATTGCCAAAAAGGACGTTCTCCTTGTGGATGACGTCCTTTTTACTGGCCGGACAATCCGGGCAGCTATGGATGGACTTTTTGATCTGGGCCGGCCCAAAACCATTCAGCTGCTGGTTTTGATTGACCGGGGCCATCGCGAGCTTCCCATCAGGGCTGATTATGTGGGTAAAGTCCTGCCAACCTCCAGAAAAGAGCTGGTTCAGGTCAAGCTTAAAGAGGTTGATGGCGTCGACGAAGTCTTAATAACCGAGCCGGTCGAAAAATGAGTCCTGAAAGTTCCTTGGAATTTCATCATTATCATCTTCTCGGTATAGAAGACCTCGAACCTTCAGAGATAATGGCCATCCTCGATACAGCCGAGTCCATGGCTGAAATCTCCCGTCGGGATATTAAAAAGGTACCCACGCTGAGAGGCAAAACTGTCGTCAACCTTTTCTTTGAACCGAGCACAAGAACCAGAAGTTCCTTTGAGCTGGCGGCCAAAAGACTCAGCGCCGATATCGTCAATTTCAGCCTGACCACAAGCAGTGTGGTCAAGGGAGAAACACTTAAGGATACGGTGCGCAATCTTGAAGCTATGGCCATTGATGCTCTGGTTGTCCGCCATTCCTCCTCCGGTGCTCCCCATTACATCGCTTCCTTCTGTCGTTCCCATGTCATTAACGCTGGCGATGGCACCCACGAACACCCAACCCAGGCCCTTCTGGATGCCTATACTATCCGGCAATTTAAAAAAAGAATTAAAGGCCTGAAAGTAGTTATCGTCGGTGATATTCTCCACAGCCGGGTAGCTAGGTCAAATCTTCATCTTCTTCGTAAACTCGGAGCTGAGGTCGTCCTCTGCGGCCCCCCTACCCTGGTCCCGCCTGAATTCAGCCGGTTGGGAGCTAAAATTGAATACAATCTGGAAAAAGCTTTAGCTGGAGCTGATGTAGTCATGATGCTCAGAATCCAGCGGGAAAGACAGAAGGCCAATTATTTTCCGTCCATCAGAGAATACCGACAGCTTTACTGCCTGACACCTGAAAGATTTAAGCTGGCGAAGAAAGATGCCATTATCATGCATCCCGGGCCAATCAATCGGGGCATTGAAATTGATTCGGCTCTGGCTGATTCTGTCCAGTCCGTCATTCTCAAGCAGGTGGAAAACGGCGTGGCCATAAGAATGGCTGTCCTTTATCTTCTTCTGGGAGGCAAAGAACGTGAGTCTGCTGATTAAGAATGGTCGCGTCATTGACCCCTCTTCCCGAACAGATGAGACCCTGGATATTCTGATAGAAAATGGGAAAATCAAGGCTATCAGCCCTCGAATTGACCTTAAAGAAGCCGAAATAATTGATGCCTCCCGTTTGGTTGTCGCCCCTGGTTTCATCGACATGCATGTCCATTTAAGGGAACCAGGTGAAGAACATAAAGAAGATATTGCGACTGGCTCCCTGGCCGCGGCCAGGGGCGGTTTTACCTCTATCTGCTGTATGCCCAATACCAGGCCGCCCAATGATAATAGCGGCATTACGGAATATATCATCACAGAAGCCAGAAAAAGAGCGGTGGTGAATATTTATCCAGTAGCAGCTATTACCAGGGGTCTGGCCGGAGAGGAACTGACCGATATGGCTGATCTCAGTCAGGCTGGCGCTATTGCCTTTTCTGATGACGGTCAACCTGTTGCCAACAGTCTGGTGATGCGACGGGCTCTGGAATATAGCCTCCTTCTGGATAAACTCATCATTGACCATTGCGAGGATAAGAATCTTTCAATGGGTGGAGTGATGCATGAAGGTGAAATCTCTTTACGCCTTGGCCTCTCGGGCATGCCAGCCGCAGCTGAAGAAATTATGATAGCTCGAGATATCATCTTAGCTCAGTTAACTCGAGCCCGCCTTCATGTCGCCCATCTGAGCACCAAAGGTGGAATCGAGCTGGTTCGTTTGGCCAAGAAAAAAGGTATTCCGGTTACCGCCGAGGTTACCCCTCATCACCTTATTCTTTCCGATGAAAATCTGGTTAATTATAATCCCAATTTTAAGGTCAATCCTCCCCTGCGTAGCGCCGAGCATCGCCAGGCTCTCCTCGAAGGCCTTAAAGATGGTACCATTGACGTTATTGCCACCGATCATGCTCCTCATACGCCGGAAGAGAAAGATGTTGAATTTGACCTGGCACCCTTTGGTCTGATTGGCCTGGAGACGGCTGTCTCTTTAATGCTGGATCGTTTTGTCCATAAAAACATAATCTCCTTAGAAAGATTGATAGATCTCATGTCCTGTCGTCCGGCCCAGCTGCTTGGCCTTAAAAACAAAGGAAGGATTGCCCCTGGAGCTGATGCTGACCTGACCATCCTCAATCTTCGCCAGGAAGTGGTAATTGATGTCGAGCGCTTCGCTTCCAAAAGCCGCAATTGCCCTTTCCACGGCTGGAAGCTCAAAGGAGCTGTAGCTTTCACCATTGTCGGCGGGAAAATCGTTTATCGCGCCTGAAAGAGGGAGCCATGCCTTCTTACGCCCGGGACAAACTCAAAAATTTTCAGAAAAAGCTGGGGCTCTATTTTTTTGACCCGACTTTGCTCCGCCAGGCTCTTACCCATAGCTCCTATGCTTATGAGCATCCTGATGAAAGCCCCAGGGATAACGAAGTTCTGGAATTTCTTGGCGATTCGGTCCTGGGTCTGATTGTGGCTGACTATTTTTATCATCTTTACCCTGAATCTTCTGAAGGCGATTTATCCAAATACAAATCCCTGGCTGTTAGCACCGAGTTTCTGGCCCACCTGGCCCGCAAGATTGGCCTGAACAATTTTCTCTTTCTGGGCAAAGGCGAGGAAAAAAGCGGCGGCCGGAAAAAGAAAACGATTCTGGCCGGTGCCTTTGAGGCTCTCGTGGGTGCCATTTATCTTGATCGTGGCTTTGAAGAAGCCAGAGCTTTTCTCTTCCGTTTATTGCGCCTCTTCTTCAAGGAGAGAACATCCCCACCCCGGCTGATTAATAATTACAAATCAGCTCTTCAGGAATATTTTCAGAAGGCCAATCTGCCGCCTCCTCGCTACCGCACAGTGAAAGAAAGTGGCCCCAATCATGAGAAGAGCTTTCTGGTTGAAGTTTGTCTTGATAATATCCCTCTGGCCCGGGCTTCCGGCTCCTCCAAGAAAGAGGCTGAGCAAAAGGCGGCTGAAAAGGCCCTTCAGGGACTTCTCGGAAAAAAAATGAGACATCTTCTCGGTAAAAGTTTTATTCTTGAAAATGAAGATTGATTTTTATGAATTTGGCCGGATTATCGTCAACGGTCAGGAATACCGGCATGACCTTATTATTTTCCCCGACAGGATTCTCTCCCCCTGGTGGCGGCTGGAAGGTCATGGTCTTGAGGTGGTTGATCTCAAGGAGGTCTGGTCTGAAAAGGCTGATTTTCTGGTGATTGGGACCGGAGCCTATGGTGTCATGAAAGTCAAAGAAGAAGTGAAGAAAAAGGCTCTGGAGCTGGGCTTCACCCTGATTATCCAGCCAACTTTCGAGGCGGTTGAAACCTTTAATCAGAAAGTTAGTCTGGGGAAAGTTATCGGAGCTTTTCATTTAACTTGTTAAGCCAGGAACAATTCGCCATGGCTCTCTGTCATCATTGCAACCGGAGAAAGGCTAAAAGACACTGCCCGGCTCTGCGCGCCGAGCTCTGCCAGCTGTGCTGTGGCGAGCTTCGTCAGAAAAGAGTTAATTGCCCCGCTTCCTGTCCCTATCTTCAGCATCAAACCTATCAGGAACAGAGAAAATGGCAAAAATTCCGGAGTCAGCCCCGGGAAACAATCAATGACGAAAGACTGGCCTGGCTCATTGCCCAGATAGAGATGGCCCTTTATGAAATGGCTCAAGGAATCAGGGATTTCACTGACCAGGAAGCCTTTCGCCTCCTCAGCCAGGCCCGGGAAAAAATCGCCGCAGGTGAAAAGAGAATTATCCTTCCAGAGAAAAAAATTGACAGGAAACCTGAAGTCTCAGAGGCCCTGGTTAATCTTATTAATCAGGTTCGCTATGAAAAAGGCCTCGTTCTTTCAACCTCCTCCGGCTACAGTCGAGAAGAAAAGATTCGCTGCCTTGAAGCTTTAATGGGCCTGATTTATGAGACAACCGGAGGCGATCTCAGCCAGCGAATTTATCTCGAAGATCTGGCCAGAAGAATAGAAAAGGCCCGGAAAGAAAAAAGTAATCAGAAAATTATTATCCCCTGATTTCCCTTTAGAATTAAAGGCCACTCGCCCTTTCCGCCCGGAACTCAAGTTAAAACCTGTTTTTTTTATTTTCCCAAAAGAGCCCCCAGAACCCGAAGAGAAGGGAAATGGTCAGCAATAATTTTTATAATTGCCAGGACAGGTACTGCCAGAATCATTCCCGGGATGCCCCACAGCCAGCCCCAGAAAAAGAGAGAGAAGAGAACAGCCAGGGGGCTCAGACCCAGGCTCTGTCCCATCACCTTTGGCTCCAGAATATTGGCCACAACAAAATCTGCGGCCACGAGAATTAGAAAAATCCAGAGAGCTTTCCACAGCTGCCCAAACTGCAGGGCCGCATAGATTGAGGGCAAAATAATGGCCACGATGGAACCGAGGCTGGGAATGTAATTGAGAAGGAAAGCTAAAACCCCGAACATCAGAGCAAAATCAACACCGAATAAAAGCAGAATCAGGGTTAATATTAATCCGGAAAAAAAGCTAACCAGAGTTTTTATCAGCAGATATTTCTGGATTTCCCGGTCAATCTGGTCAATCAAACCAGCCATCATCAAACTGCGCTCAGTTTCAAGATTTTGCGTAATTTTTGATTTTAATTTGCCACGGCCAGCAAGCATGAAAAATAAGAAAATCAGAATCAAAAGCATTTTGGTGAGGAAGGAAAGGAAGGTGCCCAGGGAGTTAAGAATGAAGCTGGCCAGGCGGTTAAAATTTAAACTTTCAAGAAAAGTTATTCTCGAGTAACTCACGCCAAGTTCAGCCAGTTTTGCTCGCGCCCATTCCAGAAAAGCGTTAAATTGGTGGCTATAATCGGGAAGTTTTTCAGCCAGGGCCTTACCGCTGGCATAAATCAGAAGACCAAGAAAATAAAGGACAGCGAAGGCCATGAATATGGAAAAAACAAGTGAGACAGCCCGGGGAATTCTGAATCTGGCCGAAAGGTCAATTAGCGGCGAGAAAAGAAAATAGAGAAAAATAGCCAGAAAGAAAGGAAAAAGAACAGGCTTGGCCAGTCTCAGGATAAGCCCGGAAATAAAAATCAGAAGCAGAGAATCGACCATTATTCTCAGGGAATCACGGCTCATCGGACTCTTACATCAGACTTCTAAAATTTGCGATTAATTACAGAAATCATTTCTCTGATAAATGTCCTGGCTAACCTGTCGTCATCCCGGCGCAGACGCATAAGCCCGAGAAGAAGAGAATCGTGTCTGGTGACATAAACATTTTGAAGATATTTATTGACGGCCTGAAAAGCAAAATCTTTTTCCTGGCTTTGCTCGGCGGAAAGAGCCAGCTCTTTTTTCCATCTTGCTTCCAGGCTCTTGGCTTCAGATGCATCCTTAGCCTGAATGATAAAGGCCTCGAAAGTCTCACCCTCTCTTTCATAGCTGGCTAAAAAGGCATGATGAAGATAGTCGAAACCCAGGAAATTTTTCAGGAGAAATTTGATTGACCGCGGTTTAAGTCCGGAGGGCGGGAAGATTTCGGCTGGATCCCTCCACTTCTCTTCAGCCGGGATGAGTCTGGCTATTTCCCGGCCAAAAAGCTGGGCTACCTCATTTGCCTCTTTTTCATCCAGATAGGAAAAAACCTTAATATAGCAGGAGCCAGCCAGAAAACAGAGCGCCCCCTTCTCCAGGTAGCCCTCAAGGCCAATCTGAAGGAAATGGCCTTCCGATGGCCTTTCTGAGCTATAAATACCGAAGGCTTTAAGAGATTCACCCATATCGTAAATTTCAACGGTTACGACAGGTTCCCTGTCCTTTTCTCGCTTATAAAAAGCCACGATCAGACCCTGAAAATCATAGGCCAGATAGGCTTCAGAGGCTCCATCGATATATTCGAAAAGATTTTCCGGGCTATAAAACTCGGGTTCCTGGCTCAGACGCCAGCCCGGTATTTGCGGCAAAAAGTTAATCAGTTTATCCCTGGAAGAGGCAACCTGAGCCCACAGGGCGAAGGCAAACCAGCCTAAAAAAATCAAAATAAGAAATTTTTTATAAGACTTTCTGATGGAACTCATCTCCTGTAATTTACCTGATTTATCTTGCTCAATCAAGCTGAAGTCGAAATCTTTCTGCTCGCCAGCCTTCTTAAATTTTATGGCCCGGCGCCTTTTTTTAGAAATTTATTTTCTTGTTTAATTTTCCTTACTGAATCGGGCTGGTGCGTTAACCTTAGAAATAACTGTTCTTTCCTTCGTCTTTTATCACAAGTCGCCAGATTCTTTTATCCGAAGAAAGTCAGACTCAATAAAGTCTTAGCCCGGACGAGTTAAGGTTTCGTATTTTCTTGAGTTCACTTAATCTGGAACTAATTTGAAAGATGAGTTTAGAGTGACTCAAGGTCTTGTATTTTCTTACTTTTAAAAGATATGCTGACATTATAAGCTTAATGAATCATTAGCTTTTCACAGAAAAATCGGGGCTGGTACTCATCCTTAAAAATCATGGCAATTCGGCGCTTTTTTATCATGAATATTTAGCTTTTTTCGCTTAAATAATAGCTCCTATCAGGGTAAAGGAGCGATTTTTTAATGCTCTTTTCTTGTTATTTTCTAAAGATTTAATAAATCATCCTTCAATTTTAATAGGCCTTTTTGACTGGCTTAAAATTTTGTATCTTATTGATTTTATAAGAAATACAGCCATTATAGGCCCAATCAATCGCCACAATTTTCACGCAAGAGCCGGGGCTGGTTTGACACTAATCGGGTTAAAGGTTAACTTAAAAATATGGCCGAAAAGCCAAAGGTAGTCATTGTCAGAGCGAAAGGGGTTTTTTCCGGCTCCAGGCCTGAGGCGGCGCGTCTTCAAGCGATGATTATTAAGGGCCTTTGCTTGCTCTGTTCTCAAAATGAACCGAAAGAGGCTGTTGGCCAGATTTTTTCACCTTCTGACCGGATTGGAATCAAAATAAATACCATTGCTGGCTCCAGGCTTTCCACCCCGCCTGAACTGGCCCTGGCTCTGACTTCAGTTCTTAATCTGGGCGGGATACCGGAAAAAAATATGATTATCTGGGATAGAACTAACCGGGAACTAAGAGAGGCTGGCTATCCCCTCCAGACATCAAGGGACAAACTTAAAATTTTTGGAACAGATAGCGCTGGAGCCGGCTATGAGCAGGAACTCTATTCTTTCCGCAATATTGGTAGCCTTTTTTCAACCATTATGACCAATTTTGTTACGGCCTCCATCAGTCTGGCTGTTCTTAAAGACCATGGAATAGCTGGAATAACGGCCGGAATGAAAAATTATTTTGGCGCCATCCATAATCCAAACAAATATCATGATAATCATTGTGACCCTTTTGTGGCTGAGCTTTGTCTCTGCCCGCCCATCAGATCGAGACACCGCCTGACCATTCTGGATGCTCTCCTCGTTCAGTTTCACAAAGGGCCATCCTTCCATCCGAGCTGGGCTGCCCGTTATGAGGGACTCATCTTTGGTCTGGATCCGGTGGCTACAGACACTGTTGGCTGGAGAATAATTGAGAAATTGAGGGCAGAAAAGGGCCTGCCGAGTCTCAGGGAAGAGGGACGTCCCCCAGCTTATCTCGAAACTGCCCGCTCCCTGGGCCTGGGTGAAAATGACCCTGAAAGGATTCAAATAATCGAAGAAGAGGTGTAAAATAAAATTAAATGAAAAGAAGGGATTTTCTTAAAGCCACCGGTTGCCTGGGTCTTTCTTTAAGCTGCCGGGAGCTTCTCGCTTCTTCCCTTCCTCGACTGGATTTAATTCAGCCAAATCTATCCAGGGTTGAAGCCCGCTATTATGAAAAGCTCCCAGATAGGGAAATAAAATGCACCCTTTGCCCCCGCTATTGTCATCTGGGCGATAAGGAAAGAGGTTATTGCGGCGTCAGGGAAAATGATGGGGGCACCTATTATACTCTGGTTTATGGCAAAGTTTGTGCTGTCAATGTTGACCCCATAGAAAAAAAGCCCTTTTTCCATTTTCTGCCCGGCACCCAGGCTTTTTCCCTGGCGACAGCAGGCTGTAACGTCAACTGCAGGTTCTGCCAGAACTGGCAGATCTCTCAGGTCAGACCGGAACAGGTTGAAGCCTATGATTTACCGCCCGAAGAGGTGGCCCAGGCCGCCAGAAGAAATAATTGTCCCTCCATCGCTTATACCTATACTGAGCCTGTCGTCTTTTTTGAATATATGATTGATAGTTCTCTTGCCTCCAGGAAACTTGGTTTGAAAAATGTGGTTGTCACCGGCGGCCATATTAACCCCGAGCCTCTGGAGGAGCTCATCAAGGCGGTCGATGCCATTAAGGTTGATCTTAAATCCTTCTCTGAAGCTTTTTATAAAGAATATGTTCGCGGTGAACTTAAGCCTGTGCTCGAAGCAATAAAATTAATCCATCAGAGAAAAATGTGGCTGGAAATTGTTTACCTGGTTATTCCCACCCTCAATGACCAGGAATCAATGATTCGCCAGATGTGTCGCTGGCTGATAAAAGAGATTGGTCCTGATGTTCCCCTTCACTTTTCCCGCTTTCATCCGATGTATCTTCTCAAGAATCTGCCCCCAACCCCGATTTCAACTCTGGAAAAACTTCATTCCATCGCCAGGGATGAAGGTCTGCGCTACGTTTACATCGGCAATGTACCCGGTCACAGGGCTGAAAGCACCTATTGCCCCTTTTGCGGTCAATTAATCATTGAAAGGGTGGGTTATCAGGTGGGGCGAGTTGAATTGAAGAATGGGCGTTGCCGTTTCTGTAATGCCCCTATCCCAGGAATCTGGAGTTGAGCCAGATTGTTTTTCCCTTCCTCTTAGGTTTCTTCTCTCTGTCGACGCAAATTTTTCTTCTCCGGGAATTTCAGGTTCAGTTTTATGGCAATGAGGTCATTTATGGCTTTGTCCTCGGCTTCTGGCTTCTCTGGGGTTCCGCCGGGAGCTTACTTGCCCCTGGGTTTCGCCTGGAAAAAAGGCATCTTCCCCTGCTTTCAGAAATAGCCATTTTTCTGCCTGTTCTCGTCTTTCCCTGCCTGCGCTTTGTCCGCTTTTTCTGGGGCAAACCCTTCGGCGAGAGCCTGGGCCTCCAGGCTTCCTTTTTCACTTCTCTGGCCTGCTGTCTCCTGCTCAGCTTTCCTTTCGGCCTTCTCTTTTATCTAAATGTTCATTTCCTTCAGGGAAATCTCACCCGGGTTTATTTATTAGAAGCTCTGGGAGCAGCTCTGGCCGGCTTGACCGTGGATCTTTTCTTTATTCCCAATTTTAGCTGCTGGCAATCGCTGGCCATCCTGGGAATCTCTGGCCTCATCCTGATATTTTTTTCTAACCCCTTTAAAAAGAAGCCTCTTCTTACCGGTTTCATTGCTGGTTTCCTGCTCCTGCTCAGCCTCTTCGATTTCCAGGCTCAGAGGGTGGCTACGAGGCCTTTCCCCTTAATAAAAAGCCATGATAGCCCCTATGGTCGCTGGCAGATAGTTAAAATTGAGGACCAGATTACCCTTTATCAGGATGGGCTGGCGGTGGCCTCTGTGCCTGATCCAGCAGAGGCGGAAGAGATTGTTCATTTTGCTCTCCTGCAAAGACCAGAAGCTAAGAAAGTACTCCTGATTGGCGGTGGCTTCAGTGGTGCCATTGAAGAGATATTGAAATATCCGGCATGCACCTTGGATTATGTTGAAATTGATCCAGACATAATTCCTCTTTTGAAAGCCCTTTTACCCCCGGAAAGACAATTAATTTTTGAATCGCCCAGACTGACAATCCATCACCTTGATGGCCGGACATTTCTCAAAAAAACTGCTGAAATTTATGACGTCATTATTCTGGCTGTACCTGAGCCGGCCACGGCCCAGCTCAATCGGCTTTACAGCCGCGAATTTTATTCCCTGATAAAAAAACATCTTTCCCCGCAGGGAGTCATTTCTCTCAGAGTTTCCTCAGCCGAAAATTATCAAAACCCGGCTCTGGTCCGCTATTTGAATAATATTTATGCCACGCTTAATTCTGTCTTCAGTCGCCTTGAGGTTATTCCTGGCGATACCAACATTTTTCTGGCCTCAGATGGCCATCTTCAAATCGATCTGGATTTTTTTGTCAGCCGTCTGGAAAAATATCAGATAGAAACCAGGTTTATCCGGCCACAGGTCATTTCAGCCAGACTGAGTCCGATGCGGCTCGAAAGGTTAAAAACAAGGATTGCTTCCGTCACCACCTGGGCTAATAGCGATCTACATCCCCGGGGCTATTTTTATTATCTCGCCTACTGGGCCTCACAGTTTGGTCTGAGAGAGACCAGGATGCTCGAATTCTTCTTCCGGATTCCAGCTCCTGTCCTCATCCTTTTGCCCCTTTTTCTGGTGTCCGCCATCGCTTCACCGGTCTTTCTCTTTAGAGGAAAAGCATCCTGGCCCTCTCTACCCCTGATCGTTCTCGGTTTTACCAGCCTGATGGCCGAGGTTCTGGTCCTTCTTTGGTTTCAGCTCAGATTTGGCTATATCTATGAAAAAATTGCCCTCCTTTTTGCCTGTTTTATGTTCGGATTATTTGCTGGCGCCTTTACTGGCCAGAAAATCTCCTTAACTCGAACCTCAATCCTCCTTGCGGATCAAGCTGGACTCATCCTGATTCTCCTTGTCTTACGCATTCTTCTGCCCCTCCAGATAAGTAGCTTTGTCCCTTATCTTTTTCTCTTTCTCTTTGGCTTCCTTGGGGGGCACATCTTTGTCCTAAGCAATCTTCCCCTGATCAGAGAAAGCCGAAGTTATGGCCTGGGTTATGGCCTTGACCTGGCTGGTTCCTTTCTCGGAGCGATCCTGGGGCCGCCCCTTTTCTTCCCCCTTCTTGGTCTACCCGCAACCATTATGAGTCTATTGATTCTCAATGCCAGCTGCCTTCTAGTCCTCCTTCTTGGCCGGATTTATAGCCATAAAGGAACTCTATTTTAAATTGATAAATTTCTTGACACGAATATTTTTTTGTGCTTAATTGTATTCTCATTTTTGGCCCTAGGCTGAGAGAATTCCCTTGATAAAAATAGAGCCCGCCCGAAAAGGAAAAAGAAAATGAGAATCAATATTTCCCAGAAAAAAATCCGCGACTCCTTTGTTCAGAAAATTCAAGAAATCAGCGGCCAGAATTTGCTTGTCTGCTATCAGTGTGGCAAATGCTCGGCTGGCTGTCCGGCCGTGGCTGAAATGGACATTCTGCCCAACCAGGTAATTCGCTTCGCCCAATTAGGGCTGAAGGAGGAATTGCTGAGGTGCCGGGCCATCTGGGCCTGCGCCTCCTGTCTGACCTGTAATGTCCGCTGCCCCAAAGGCATAAAAATTGCCGAAGTTATGGAAGCCATCCGACAGATTCTCCTGCGGCAGAGGCTTGATCATGTGGATATCAATAAGATTCCCCCGGATAAAAGAAAACAGTTTCCAGCCATTGCTCTTATCAGTAACTTCAGAAAATTTACTTCATAAAAAATGGAAATAAAAAAATTAATTATAAATTTTTTGTTCCAAAGGAATAATAATGAAAATAGCTTATTACCCGGGGTGTACACTTAAGGCTCATGGTAAAAACTTTGAAGAATCGGCCCTTTGCTCTTTAAAAGAACTGGGAATTGAAGTTTTTGAAATTCCCCGCTGGAATTGTTGTGGCACGGTCTTTTCCCTCGCCGCCGATGATATCATCCATCATGTTGCTCCCCTTCGCAACCTGATACGAGCTCAGGAAGCTGGCTTTAATTCCATCGTTACCCTCTGCGCGATGTGCTACAATACTTTGAAAAGGTCCAAGGCCCGTTATGATGAAAGCTCCGATGTTCGAGATAAAATCAAGCGCTTTATGGATGAAGAAAAGGTTAATCTCAACGGCTCCTTCAAAATTCTCCATTATCTTGAATTCATCCGGGATGAAATAAAATTCGAGAACTTAGGGCCGAAAATTGTTAAGCCCCTCAAGGGGCTTAAGGTGGCCAGCTACTATGGTTGTCTTCTGGTAAGACCCAAGGGCATAGGCTTTGACGATATGGAAAATCCGACTATTATGGACACGCTGGTGACGGCCCTTGGAGCTGAAGCTATTGATTTTCCTCATAAAACGGAATGCTGCGGGGCCTATCAGACGGTGGATAAACCTCAGGTAGTCATCCAGAGGACAGCTCAGATCTTAAAAGCAGCTCGAGAAAGAGGAGCTGAAGTGGTCGCTGTTAGCTGTCCTCTTTGCGCCTTTAATCTTGACCATCGTCAGAAAGAAGTCCGACAAATAGAGGCTGATTTTAAACCCATGCCCATCCTTTATTTTACTCAGCTCATGGCCCTGGCCCTCGGTTGTTCCGAGCAAAGCCTCAGGTTTGATCTTAATGAGGTTGATCCGAGGCCAATTTTAAAACAAAAGGGTTTAATTTGAGGCATCCATGATTTACTTTGGCGAACTCAAGGCAAAAAAGGGATTAATTCATATCAATAAGGATCGCTGCAAGGGATGCGGTTTCTGTGTGGAGTACTGTCCGAGAGATGTTCTGGAGATGTCGGAAGAATTCAATATCAAGGGCTACCATCCTCCCCGGGTGGTCAATCCCGACAATTGCTGCTATTGCCAGCTTTGCGAAGCCATCTGCCCTGAATTTGCCATTTTTGTAACTCTCAGAGAGGAGGAAGAACGTGAGCGTGAGAAAGAAATCAGCCGACCCTAAAGGTGTCCTCACCGGAGTCCATTATCTCGATGGTGACTACGCCATTGCAGAAGGGGCTCTGGCAGCTGGATGCCGTTTCTTTGCTGGCTACCCCATAACCCCATCCACTGAAACTGCTGAAAGATTCGCTGAAAGAATTCCTCTGGTGGGTGGGGTCTTCATTCAAATGGAAGATGAAATTGCTTCCATTGCCGCTTTGATTGGAGCCAGCTGGGCAGGAGTTAAATCCATGACCGTTACCTCTGGCCCTGGTTTTTCTCTCATGATGGAAAATATAGGCCTGGCCTGTATGATGGAAGTTCCCATTGTTATTGCTAATGTCCAGCGGGGCGGTCCTTCCACTGGCCTCCCCACCCTCACCGGCCAGGGAGATATGATGCAGGTCAGATGGGGTTCCCATGGCGATTATGAAATAATTGCTCTTTCGCCCGATTCCCCCCAGGAATGCTTTGACCTGACCATCAAGGCCTTTAATCTTTCCGAAATGTATCGGGTGCCAGTTTTCATTATGACCGACGAATGCGTGGGCCATATGCATGAAAAGGTGGTTATTCCGCCCGCTGAAGAAATCGAGATTATCGAAAGAAAATGGTACGAGGGACCGAAAGATAAATATCTCCCCTACAAGCCCGATGTGGACCTGGTACCCTTCATGGTTAAAGCTGGAGATGGCTATCGCTTTCACACCACTGGCTTAACCCATGATGAAAGGGGCTATCCGGTTATTAATGCTGAGTGTCAGGATTGGTGTGTCAGACATATCTGTGACAAAATTCGGCTTAATGCTGATAAAATAATTGAATATAGAGAAGACGAAACTGATACAGCTGAAATTGTCGTTGTTTCCTATGGAATTACCTCTCGAGTTGCCTGGAAGGCTATTCAGGATGCCCGCAAAGCAGGCATTAAAGTTGGTTCCTTAAGATTGATCACTGTCTGGCCTTTTCCTGAAAAGAAAATCGAGGAGCTGGCTGGAAAGATCAAAGCCTTTGTGGTGCCTGAAATCAATCTGGGCCAGATAAAGAGAGAGGTGGAGAGAGCCGCCAAAGGTAAAGCTCCGGTTTATCCTGTCTCTCATTGCGGCGGCTGGGTCCATGATCCCAATGATATCTTAAAAGTAATTAAGGAGGCGGCAAAATGAAACCTGAAGATCGTCTAGAAGAAAAGCACCCCATGGAGGAATTTCTCCGGATGGACCGCATGCCCCATATCTGGTGCTCCGGCTGTGGCATAGGTATTGTCGTTACTTCTTTTATTGAAGCTCTCCAGAAAAGTGGCCTTGATCCTGATAAAGTTTGCGTCGTTTCCGGGATCGGTTGTACGGGCCGGGTAGCTGGCTATTTAAGGCTTGATTCCTTTCACACCACTCATGGCCGACCCATACCCTTTGCTACCGGCCTTAAACTGGCTAATCCGGAATTAAAGGTCGTGGTCTTCAGTGGGGATGGCGATATAGTCGGCATCGGCGGAAATCATTTTATTCATGCAGCCCGCCGCAATATGGACCTGGTTGTTATTTGCGTTAATAATTTTAATTATGCTATGACTGGTGGACAGGTAGCGGCCACTACGCCTATTGGGGCAAATCTATCGACAGCTCCTTATGGCAATTTTGAGTATCCCTTCAATCTGCCCTATCTGGCCGAAGCTTGTGGCGCCACTTATGTGGCTCGCTGGACCTGTCTTCACATCAGGCGAGTAACCAAGAGCATTCAGGAAGCCCTGCAGAAAAGAGGTTTCTCTTTTATTGAGGTCATCACCCCCTGTGTTACCCTCTATGCCCGACGCAACCGCCTGGGCGATGGGCTCAATCTCCTCCGCTATTATTATGAAAATTCAGAAATTAGGCATGGGGCTGATACCCGCACTCTGGACATTGCTTATCAGGGTAAGATTATTGTCGGCAAATTTGTGGACATTGAAAAGCCTACTTTTCTTGATTGTATGAATAATCATCTGCGGAAAGTTCTCGGGAATAAATACCAGCCTTGGGGAGTTAAATCATGAATGAAATTCGTTTCTCCGGATTCGGTGGCCAGGGGATAATCCGTCAGGGATTAATCCTTGGCAAGGCTCTATCCCTCTATGACAATAAATTTGCTACCATGACCCAGAGCTTTGGACCTGAAGCCCGGGGAAGTGCCTGCAGTTCTCAGGTAGTGGTTTCCGATGAACGGGTTCTTTATCCCTATGTGACCAAACCTGAAATTTTGGTGGCCATGTCCCAGGAAGCTTACGAAAAATATGAGCCTGAATTGAGAGAAGGAGGCACGCTGATCATTGATTCTGACCTGGTCAGGCTCAAGCCATCCAAAAGAAATATAAAAATTTACAGTATTCCTTCGACGCGTTTTGCGGAAGAAATTGGTAACCGCATTTATGCCAATCTGGTTATGCTCGGTTTTTTTGCTGCGGTGACCAAGATTGTCACCCCAGAAGCCATTAAAAAGGCGCTTCCTGGCCTGGTGCCTTCGAGGTACCTTGAGACCAATATCAAGGCTTTTGACCGGGGTTATAATTATGGCCTTGAAGTCTTAGAAAAAGAAGCCCAGACCAGGACGGAAGAAAAAGCTGAAGTTTCCCCCAAACCTAAAGGGAAGAGCAAGGGGTCTAAAAAATGAAAAGAACTGGCGTTTTTGTCTGCCATTGCGGCATCAATATTGCAGGAACAGTCGATGTAAAAAAAGTTGCGGCTGAACTGGCCAAACATCCCGGGGTGGTCCATGCCGAAGATTATGTCTACATGTGTTCTGACCCGGGACAAAATCTAATCAGTAAGGCCATAAAAGAAAAAAAACTGGATACAGTGGTTGTTGCCTGCTGTTCGCCAACCCTGCATGAAACGACCTTTCGGAATGTAGCTAAAATAGCGGGTTTGAATCCCTACCGGTGTGAAATTGCTAATATTCGTGAGCAATGCAGCTGGGTCCACCGCGATAGAAGTAAAGCCACGCAGAAGGCAATCAGCATCACCCGAAGCGTGGTAGAAAAAGTTAGACGTAATGAATCGCTGGAAGATGTCAGCGTTCCCGTAACGAAAAGAGCTTTAGTCATTGGTGGTGGAATTGCCGGTATTCAAGCTTCGCTCGATATCGCTAATGCTGGTTTTGAAGTTATCCTGGTGGAAAGGTCGCCTTCGATTGGTGGCCATATGAGTCAGCTCTCTGAAACCTTCCCCACCCTTGATTGCTCTCAGTGTATCCTGACTCCGAAGATGGTGGAAGTGGCCAAGCATCCTCGAATAAAATTGATGACTTATAGTGAAGTGCAGGAAGTTTCCGGCTTTGTCGGCAATTTCAAAGTTAAAATTCTTAAGAAGCCTACTTATGTTGACCCTGATAAATGCACCCTTTGCGATGAATGCACCAAGGTTTGCCCCATTGTCGTTCCCAATGAATTTGATATGGGTCTAACTGGAAGGCGGGCCATCTATATTCCCTTCCCCCAGGCCATTCCGGCCACCTATACTATTGATGAAAAAGCCTGCCCGGGCATGTTCGATACCGCCATCGCCTGCGGCAAATGCGCCGATGTCTGTAAGCCCGGGGCCATCAACTTTGATATGAAACCGGAGGTGGTTGAGGTAGATGTGGGCGCTATCGTCGTCGCTACTGGCTATGACCTGTATGATAAATCCATGATGGCCGAGTATGGCTACGGCAAATATCCCGATGTCCTTGATGGACTGCAGTTTGAACGCCTGCTCTCAGCCTCCGGTCCGACCAGGGGTAGAATTCTCCGGCCCTCCGATAAGAAAGAACCAAAAGAAGTTGTTTTCATCCAGTGCGCTGGTTCCCGTGACCCTGAATTGCACTGGCCTTATTGCTCAAAAATTTGCTGCATGTATACAGCCAAGCATGCCATGCTTTATAAGCATCATGTCCATGATGGCCAGGCCTATATCTTCTATATAGACATTCGCTCCGGCGGGAAAAATTACGAGGAATTTGTCCACCGGGCAGTGGAGGAAGATGGGGTTCTTTATCTTAGAGGGAAGGTTTCCCGGGTTTTCGAAGATAATGGCAAACTCATTGTCTGGGGAGTGGATACTCTTACTGGCAAGCAGGTTGAGATAGCTGCCGATATGGTCGTTCTCGCCATGGCCATTCGTCCCTCGAAAGGTACGGAAGAGCTGGCCAAGAAACTCAAGATTGCGCTCGACAAGGATGGCTTCCTGGCCGAGGCCCATCCCAAACTGAGGCCGGTGGAAAGCATGACTTCTGGCATTTTCTTAGCTGGAGCTGCCCAGGCCCCCAAGGACATACCGGAAGCTGTCGGCCAGGCTTCAGGGGCAGCTGCGAAGGCTGTGGCCATCCTTTCTCAGGAAAGACTTTTCCATTCACCTACTGTGGCCAGAGTTCTGCGCAATCTATGCACCGGATGTGCGATGTGCGTCAATGTTTGCCCCTATGAGGCCATATCCTTAAAAGAAGGTAAAGCAGTCGTTAATGAAATTCTCTGTGAAGGCTGTGGAACCTGCTCCGCCTCCTGTCTGCGGAATGCCATTCAGGTTAAGAATTTAACCCCTTATCATATCCAGGAAATGATAAGAGCCTGTCTTGGAGGCTAAAATGGCCGAAGAATTTGAACCCAGAATTGTTGCCTTTCTCTGTAAATGGTGTTCATCGGCTGGAGCTGACCTGGCCGGCGTAAGCCGCATGGAATATCCACCTAACATTATTCCCATTCAGGTCATGTGTTCTGGTAGCGTCTCCCCCCTTTATATTTTTTCTGCCCTCAGCCATGGTGCGGATGGGGTGCTGGTCTCTGGCTGCCATCCTGGCGATTGTCATTATATAAAAGGAAATTATTATGCCCGTCGGCGCCTGGCTCTGGTAAAAAAACTTCTTGAATATATCGGCTTAGAACCCCAGAGATTTCAGATGTCCTGGGTTTCAGCCACCGAAGGCATTAAATTTACGCAGATTGTTAAGGATTTAGTCAGGGAACTTCAGCCTCTTGGTCCCCAGAATAAACTGAGGAGAAAATTCTAATGGTCAGCCTGGAGCAACTTAAAGAAGAAGTTAAAAAAATTTTAAGCTCAGGAAATATAAAATATTTCATTGGCTACGAAAGTCTCGGTTCGGGCTGGCAGGTAAGGCCTGCCTTCATGCGCAAACCGGAAGAGGTTGATCGTCTGGTCTGGACACCAGCCTGCTTCCATAATCTGGTTCGCTTCCTGCATGATGAAAAAAGACGAAGGGCCAGAGAGAAAAACCCAGATACCAGGCCTGTGGGTCTGCTCGTCAAAGGATGTGATTCAAGGGCAATCAATGTTCTTGTCCAGGAAAAATACATTGAAAGAAAGGACGTCTATCTTATCGGCGTTTCCTGCGAATTATTGGGCGTCATAGATGAGGTTAAACTCAAGCGCCATCTCCCTGGGCTCAAGCCGCAAAAAGTTCTTTTTGGTCAGAAAGAAACAATAAAAGTTATTACCGATGATGATAAAGAGATAGAAATTGAAGCTTCAGAGATTCTGGCAGATCGTTGTCTTGAATGTCCGGCTAACTTTCCTGTTGTAGCCGATATCATTCTGGGAGAAAAAATTAAGAAGAATGTCACCAGTCCCTATCAGTCCATCTCGCCTTACGAAAGAATGTCGGTAGAAGAAAGATGGTCCTTCTGGCAGGGACAATTTTCCCGCTGCCTGCGCTGTTATGCCTGCCGTTCAGTCTGCCCCATGTGTTATTGCGATGAATGCGTCGCCGACAGCATTGCCTATGCAGTCACAGCCGATACCACAGCTGATGAAAAGGCTCAGAAAATAAAATGGGTGGAGAGGAACCCTGAGCCTTCGGAGAATATCTTTTATCATCTGGTCAGAGCCATCCATCTGGCTGGCCGCTGTGTCGATTGTGGTGAATGTGAAAGGGTCTGTCCAGTAGAAATCCCTCTTCGCCTGTTAAATAAAAAATTGGAAAAGGAAGCCAGAGAGCTTTTTGGCTATGAGGTGGGCTTTGATGCTTCCCAACCTCCCTTGATTGCCTGTTTTCGGGATAATGACCCTCAAGATTTTATCAGGTGAAAAATGATGGAGAAAATAATTCAAAAATCAGCCTTCCCCCAATGGCTCAAATCACTTCAAGCCTTTAAGATTTTTCTGCCAAAAAGAGCGAGTTATGGCTGGGAATTAAGCTCAAATCATGAGCTGCAGGAAATACCAGAAGATTATACTTATCCTGTTGTTCCGCCCAAGAAGCTGATCTTCCCCCAGGAGGAAATCTTCTTTGAATTCGAGCAAAATCCTGAAGATGGAATTAAGCTGAAGGAAATTCTGCCTGAAGCTGAACAGCAGGTGATTTTTGGTGTCAGACCCTGCGACGGCCGCGCCGTCAAGGCCATGGACCTTGTTTTTGGCGGAACTTATGAAGACCCCTATTACTGGCGCCGGCGCCGTCAGACCGTTCTGGTTGGTCTCGCCTGTTCTCAGCCACCCTCAGAAAATTGCTTCTGCTTATCGGTTGAGGGCAGCCCATCTTCTGAGGAAGGTCTGGATATTCTTTTAACCGATCTCGGCGACCGCTATTTCGTCAAGGCTATAACAGAGCAAGGCAAAAGCCTGCTATCCGCAGCCTCTTCCCTGTTCAGTGAACCGGGCACCAGGGATAGAGAAGCCCGGGAAAAAATTCATCTTGAAGCTGAAAAGAAGATCAAGCGCCATCTTCCCTCGGCCCGAGAACTGCCTGAAAGAATAAAAGCTATCTTTGATTCTGACTTCTGGGATGAAGAATCCTTGAACTGCCTGAGGTGCGGCATCTGCACCTATCTTTGCCCTACTTGTCACTGTTTCGATATCAACGATGAAACTAAATCCCTGGCTCCTCTCAAGGGCCGGAGGGTTAGAACCTGGGATACCTGCCAGTTTCCCGACTTTACCATGCATTCCTCTGGACACAACCCCCGCCCGGACAGAGCCTCCCGATTGCGGCAGCGACTCTCTCACAAGTTTCTCTATTTCATCCTGCTTTTCGATCGCTTCCAATGTGTCGGCTGCGGCCGCTGTGTCACTCTCTGTCCGGTGGGCATCGATATCATAGAAGTTCTGACAAGGGCAAGGAATCATGGAGCATAATGTCTATTTACCCCGGATTGGTGAAATAATCGACATCAAGGATGAAGTTAAAGGGACAAGACCCATCAAAACTTTTCGCGTCAGGTTTGTTGATGGCCCTATTTTCTCCTTCCGATGCGGTCAATGTGCCATGCTCTCTGTTTTTGGTAAGGGCGAAGCGATGATTTCCATCTCCTCCTCACCTCTGGTTACTGATTATCTCCAATTCAGCATTTTGAAGATGGGGCGGGTAACCTCAGCCCTCCATGAAATGGAGCCGGGTAGCCTGATTGGTGTCAGAGGTCCCTATGGCAATGGCTTCCCTATAGAAAACTGGAAGGGTAAGAATCTTATCTTCATTGGCGGTGGCATTGGCCTGGCCCCTATCTGGTCTGTCCTGCAAACAGCTCTTTTAAAAAGGTCTGATTATGGAGAATTGATGTTGATTTATGGAGCCAGAACTTCTCAGGACCTGGTTTTCCGGACTGAACTTGAACAGCTCAGAAGCCAGATACCCGTTCATCTTTCGATTGATGTGGCTGAGCCAGGCTGGTCAGAATTTGTGGGCTTTGTGCCTCAAAATGTTCTCGATAAAAAGCCTTCGCCTCAAAAGGCCATTGCTATTACCTGTGGGCCGCCTATCATGATTAAATTTGTTATCAAGGCGCTCCAGGATCTTGGTTTTCAGGATGACCAGATTTATACGACGGTTGAAAACAAAATGAAATGCGGCATTGGCAAATGCGGGCGGTGCAATATTGGCCATCACTATATCTGCAAGGATGGCCCCGTTTATTCATGGGCGGAGCTTAAACAGCTGCCCCAGGAATATTGAGACATGGAGTCAAAAAGGAGTAAAGCCATGAGCCAAAAAAAATCTAAGAACAAGAGGAAAAAAAATCCTCAACTTGCCACAGAAGCAGCTCCCAGGGTTGAGGCAGTGGAAAGAGAAATTCCGGCGGCTGTGCCCAGAAAAATGGTCACGGTTTACATCATGGGCAAGGCCTACAAAGTGCCAGCTGAGTCAACCATAATGGGTGCCATCGAATATGCTGGCTATCAAATCAAAAGAGGGGCTGGCTGCCGGGAAGGATTTTGCGGGGCCTGTGCTACAGTCTACAGGCTCCCGGGCGATTTCAAGATTTACACTGGCCTGGCCTGCACCACCCTGGTTCAGGATGGAATGTGGCTGTCGCAGTTGCCTTCTATTCCAGCTCATAAGCCTGTCTATGATATTGAAAAACTTAAGCCCGATATTACAGCCTTTCAACAGCTTTATCCCGAAATCTTTCGCTGCGTCGCCTGCAATACCTGCACCAAGGCCTGTCCTCAAAACCTGCAGGTCATGGATTATATTCAGGCTGCCATCAGGGGCGATATTGAAAAAGTTATGGACCTTTCCTTTGACTGCCTTTGCTGCGGGCTCTGCTCCATTCGCTGTCCGGCTGAAATAGTTCATTATAATGTAGGTCTCCTGGCCAAGCGACTCTACGGCCGCTATCTGGCTCCCCGGAGCCAGGAGCTGGAGCTTCGCCTTCAGGAAATCCGTTCCGGAAAATATGACCAAGAATATAGAAAATTAATGAAAATGTCGCGGGAAGAGCTTAAGAAACTTTACTATGCTCGCGACATTGAAGAAGAAAAGGAGTAAACCATGTATCCAGAATATATGCGACCTTCCTTGAAAAAAGTTGAAGAGACAAGGCCAAAGCGCTTTGAACTCCAGAAGTCAGGCAAGCCGGTTTTTCCGCCCATGACGGCTCAGGAAAGGGAGGAGGTTCTCAGAAAATTTCATCCTGATTATCGGCCTGATGCTCTCCGCCAGGTGAGAATTGGGCCCAATAAGGGCGAAATGATGACCCGAGAGGTCGCTGATTTACTGGAGTCCCATAGCCGGATAGACCCGGCTAAATTTGACCTTACCCGGCCTGATTATGAAACCGATATCCTGATTATTGGTGGTGGCGGGGCCGGCTGTGCCGCCGCGATTATTGCCCGTCAGCACGGGGTTAAATGTATCATTTCCACCAAATTGCGCCTGGGTGATGCCAATTCTATGATGTCCCAGGGAGGCATGCAGGCTGCAGTCACTCCCCAGGACTCACCTACCCGGCACTATCTTGACGCTATTGGCGGTGGCCACTTCGACAATAAACCAGAACTCGTTAGGGCTCTGACCGAGGATGGCCCGGAAGTGGTCAAATGGCTCGAGGATCTTGGAGTTATCTGGGACAAAAGACCAGATGGTAATAATTATGTCCTTCATGGTGGAGGCACTTCCCGCCGCCGAATGCATTCCTGCCGCGATTATACCGGTGCCATCATCATGCGCACCCTGATGGATGAGGTGCGAAATCACCCTGAAGATATTACTGTCCTTGAATTCATGCCCACAGTCGAGCTTATTTTAGACCACCAGGGCCGCTGTGCCGGGGGTATTCTTTACAATTTAGAAACTGAGGAATATTTTGTCGTTAAGGCCAGGGCAACAATTATTGCCACCGGAGGCTTTGGCCGCCTCCATATCCGGGGCTTTGATACCACCAATCATTATGGGGCCACAGGCGATGGGCTGGTTATTGCTTATCGAGCTGGAGCCAAGCTTCTCTACATGGATTCGGTTCAATATCATCCGACTGGCGCTGTTTTCCCTGAACAAATCGCTGGCTTTCTCATAACTGAAAAAATCAGGGGAGCTGGCGGTCAGCCCGTAAACCGTCACGGTGAGCTCTTTGTCTTCCCCAAGGAGCCCAGGGATGTGGAGAGCGCTGCCATCATCAGAGAATGTCTGGAAAGGAAAAATGGCATAGAAACTCCGAGCGGTCGGGTTGGTGTCTGGCTTGATTCTCCCCTGATTGAAATGCTTCATGGAGAAGGTTACATTGCCAAAAATTTTCCGGCCATGTACCGGCAATTTATCCGCTACGGTATTGATATCACCAAGGAACCGATGCTGACCTATCCCTCTCTCCATTATCAGAATGGTGGCATTGAAATCAATGAAAGATGTGAAACCAATATCCCCGGGCTTTATGTGGCTGGTGAGGCCTCGGGCGGTGTTCACGGCCGGAACCGCCTGATGGGTAATTCCGTTCTGGATTATAACGTTTTTGGCCGCCGGGCCGGTAAATATGCGGCTGAATATGCCAAAAATGTCAAACTCGGTCGACTGACCCTGGAGCATGTTGTCGCCTTCGAGAAAGAACTTAAGAAAGCGGGTATTAGAACCAACCGGATTGCTCCCATCCTGCTTCCTCTTTATACTCCCGAGGAAGTGCGAAAAAGGCAGCTTACGGCTCGTTATGAGGGAACCCTGCGCTGATTGAATTCCCCTTTCTGGCTGTCCTTCAAGACCTGAAATCAAATGGAACAGGAGAAGCTTTTCTTAATCTCCTTGCTTTTTCTTAAAATTTGCTGTTTTTAATCACCTTTTACAGGCATGTCTCATCGAATGCCTCATGGCTAATTAAGTCGCTAATGATGCAAGTTTAAGACTGGAAGTTCAGGATGGCAATTTGACCCAGCGCTTTCAGACATACAGACAAAAGCCGGTATCTTAAGAGAGCCTCTGCCCTGGCTCTTCTTATTGCGACGACTATAAAAAGATACCGGCCGAAGAATGACCCCCAAAAAGGTTAACCGCATTTGATGATTTTCCTCCTCTCTCCAGAGGAGAAAACTGGGATAAATATCACCCCCTGCTTCATCGATAAAGGGTATTAACAGGCAGCTTTCTTTTCAAAGAAAATAAGAAAAGACTCGAATTAAGCCTGATTGGCCGACTAAATTAAGGAAGGGAGAAAGGCCATGCGCATGCTAATAGCCGATGACGACCTTATTAGCCTTCTGGCTCTCGAGAAATGCCTGGTCGAGCTGGGTTATGAAGTCGTTACTGCCAGGAATGGACTCGAAGCCTGGGAGAAGTTAATTCACGATCCAGCCATCCAGATTATCATCCTCGACTGGATGATGCCCGGGATGGACGGTATCAGCCTGGCTAAAAGAATTAAGGCTGAATTAACCGATGATAAGCAACTGCCCAGACATGTAATCATTCTTTCTGGAACAGATGGCTATGAAGAAATCATCCGGGGTCTGAGCTCCGGAGCTGATGATTATCTGATAAAGCCATATAGCTTCAATGAGCTAAGAATCAGGGTCAAAAGGGCAGAAAAAATGCTCAAGGAAGAGGAAGAAAGGCGACGTCTGGTCAATGTCGACCCCATAACGCTTCTCTGGAACAGGGCAAAAATAGTAGAATTTCTGGAGGAGGAGCTTGCCCGGGGCCTGCGCAATTTCCACCCCACTGGAACCCTTCTTATCTCACCAACCCTGCCCCACCCCCTGCCGCCCACAGCCTCATCCCATCAACTTGAAAAAAGTCTCCTTGAAGCCCTCAGTTCTCAACTGAGACAGAAGATAAGATGCTACGATAAGGCCGGTAGATTCAGCCGCCGGGAAATAATGATTATTTTACCTCAAACCTCATCCCGGGAACTCAAAACTATAGGCCAGAGACTGAGTGAAAACATTAATCTGGATTCAGTTTATTCCCTTTACGAATTGCCTTGTTCCAAAATGGCCATCGGCGGGGTTTCTTCAGAAATTTTCCCCCACCCCTCGGCTGAAGCGATAATTTCAGCCTGCAAAAAAGCTCTTTCCACAGCGCTCCATCTCAGGTATCCTGAATCTGTATATATAATTGAGGAAAAAGAGGTGACCCATCATGAAGGAAGAACGAATACCCGCTGATCTGCTTAACGCTATCGTCCGTGAATTAAACAAAAAACCAGAGCCAGATCAAAGTAAAGATAATTCTTTTCCTGATAATAAAATTTTTGAACTCTGTCCGTTGCCTCTGGTTCTGACGGACAGGCAGGGCAAAATTACTGACATCAATGAAGCTTTCACCCGATTTTTAGGCTATGAGCCGGAAGAAGCCAGGGGTAAATATCTTGACTCCTTAGCTGTCCCCGAAGAACTCAAAAAGGACTCCCTGGCCCTGATGGTCCTTGTTCTCAGGGGGGAAAAGGTAAGCCAGGAAACCTGGCGCGTTCATAAACAAGGCCACCTGGTGCCAGTATTTCTGAATCTGACACCAATTCCCGGGGACAACCAGGTTGAAGCTATTCTGGCTGTTTACCAGGATCTCTCGCCTCTTTCAGAATTAAGGGAATTGTTAAAGAGGGCTGAAAAACGCTTTCTGGATATCGTCCAGTCCACGTCTGACTTAATCTGGGAGGTAAATGAAAATTTCGAGCTGACTTTTCTTTCGCCCCGGCTGGAATCGCTCTTGGGTTATACGCCCAGAGAATTTATTGGCCAGAGCTTTTTTAACCTTCTGCCTGAAAAGGAGGTTCAAAGGATAAAAGCTTTAATTGAATCCATAAAGGCCAGAGGCGAGGCCATAATTGATTTAGAATGCTGGTTTGAAAGCAGGTCAGGCGAAAGAGTTCTGCTTTTGCTTAACGCCAGCCCGATAAAAGACGAAAATGGCCTGTTATGCGGCTATCGGGGTGTGGGCCGGGATATTACCTCCCGCAGTCTGGCTGAAGAACGACTGCAAAAAGAAATGACCAAGTTCGCGGCCATGATTGAGGGCATGCAGGAAGGCATTTTGCTTGTTGATGAAAAGAATAGCATTATTGAAATCAACAATTACCTCCTCAGGCTCCTGGGTAAAGAAAGGGAAGCCATTATCGGCAGCAATTTGTTTGAACTTGAGCCTCTGGCCCGACAGATTGACCTGGAACAATTCATTTCCCTCTTTAGAAATAATCCGAACAGTCCGGCCCATTCCCTTGAAAGAAATCTCTTTGGCCTGGATATGATGGTGCGTTTGCAGCCGATTTATTATCAAAATAATTATGATGGATTAATCATTAACCTGGTTGATGTCAGTGAGCTGGCCAAGGCCAGAAATCAAGCCCTGGCAGCTGAAAAAATTAAGGGGGAATTCCTGGCTAATATCTCTCACGAAATACGAACGCCGCTTAACGGCATTCTGGGGATGGTTAATCTTTTTCTGGAGACAGAATTAACCCCTGAACAAAAGGAATATTTAACTGGCATCAAAAATTCAGCTGAAGCCCTTCTGGATATTATTCAGGATATCCTTGATTTTTCCCGGATAGAAGAAAAGAAAATTATCCTGGAAAAAACCAGTTTCAATCTGATTGACCTCATTTATGAAGCTGTCGCCCCTCTAACTCTGGAAGCCCACAAAAAGAAGCTCGAACTTGTCTGTGATTTACCCCCTGCTCTTCCTGCTCATGTTCAGGGCGATCCGGGTCGACTGAGGCAGATACTTATCAATTTAATTGGCAATGCAGTTAAATTTACCGAGAAAGGGGAAGTTACAGTCAGTGTTAATCTGGAAAAAGAGGAAGAAAATGCTGGCCTTTTTCATTTTATCGTGGCGGATACCGGAATCGGTATTCCTCCGGAAAAACAGGAAATAATCTTTAAAGCCTTCGCCCAGGCTGACGGCTCAATGACTAGAAAATATGGTGGAACCGGACTCGGCCTGGCCATCACTCGGGAACTGGTTACTGCCCTTAATGGACGAATCTGGCTGGAAAGCGAACCCGGCAGAGGAAGCCGCTTTCATGTTGAAATTAAGCTGGATCTGGTGCCTCCATCAGAAGATAAAATGATGGAAGAAAAAGAAGCTCTGGACAGCCTCAGGGGAACTTCTGCCCTGATCATCGATGATAATTCCTCCTCGCGTCGGGTGCTCAGGAACTGGCTCCATGCCTGGGGGGTCAAGACTGAAGAAATTGACAGTGGCGAGGATGCGATTGTCATCATCGAAAGAAGCCTGCAGCTTGGCACCCCCTTTAATTTTATTTTAGTTGATTCTTTCCTGCCCGGCACCGGCAGTTTCTTCCTTCAGGACTTCTTAAAGCAGGAAGCCGATCGGGCCCGGCGCACCATCGTGATGCTCGCCTCGCCTGATCACAAGGCTGATATCTCCATGTGGCAGAAGGCTGGAATAAGGGCCTTCTTAATCAAGCCCATCCGGCCTCAGGATCTTCGCGACAGTCTCCTTTATATTTTGGGTAAGAAAATACCTAAATTTATGGAAGAATATGCTCCGCCCAAAGAAGAACCGGAGAAGCCGAAATACAGAATTCTTCTGGCCGAAGATAATCTGGTTAACCAGAAAGTCGCCTGCTTTATCCTGGAACGGCATGGCCATGAAGTTGTGGCGGTGAAGGATGGTCTGGAAGCGCTTGAGGCTCTGGAGAAAGGAGTTTTTGACCTGGTTTTAATGGATGTTCAGATGCCTCGCATGGACGGTTATACAGCTACGAGGGAAATAAGAAAAAGAGAAAAAGGAACCAGGGCTCATCTCCCGGTAATTGCCATGACAGCCCATGCTTTAAAAGGAGATAGAGAGAAATGTCTGGCTGCGGGCATGGATGATTATGTCGCCAAACCTCTTCGGGCTGATGAGTTATTAAGCGTTATTGAAAAAACTGTAAACCGATTCAAGAAGAAATACCAAAATGGTTGATTCGCCTGTAAGAATACTCATTGCTGAAGACGACCGCGTTTCCGGCCTGATTCTCGAACATCATATTAAAAAATGGGGCTATGAAACCTGCCTGGTTCATGATGGCGAGCAAGCCTGGCAAATTATCCAGAGCCAGCCTCCAGAAATGGCTCTACTTGACTGGATGATGCCTGGAATTGATGGCCTTGAACTCTGTCGCCGGCTGCGCCAGTCCACTGATTTTCTCGAAGGAGAGTATATCTATATTATTTTGCTGACAGCCAGAGATGAGAGAGCAGATTTAATTCGGGGGCTTGAGGCTGGTACAGACGACTATATCACCAAACCCCTTGATCTTCTGGAATTAAAAGCCAGACTTAATGCCGGCCGCCGCATTGTCGAACTTCATCGCCTGCTCAAAAGACAGGCTACCTATGACTTCCTTACCGGTTTACTCAATCGCAGGACAATTCTTGAGCAGGCCGAAAAAGAATATATGCGAGCAAAAAGAGAAAAAAAGCCGCTGGGCCTTATGCTTATCGATATTGACGACTTTAAAAAAATCAATGACACTTTCGGTCATCTGGCCGGTGATAAAATCCTGGCTGCAGTGGCCGAACGTTTGCAGAGAAACATCAGAAGCTACGATAAAATCGGCCGATACGGCGGGGATGAAATCCTGGTGCTTCTTCCCCATTGTAGTTCCCCGGAGCTAGCCCTCATTGCCAATCGCCTTCGCCTCTGCATTCAGGAAGATCCGATAGCCATCAACCATCATTCTTTAACAGTAAGTATTTCGGCTGGGGGCCTGGCAGCTGACAGCAATTCTTCCCTGTCCCTGCATGAGCTTATCGCTCTCTGCGATCAGGCTCTCTATCAGGCCAAAAAACAGGGTCGTAATCAAACTTTTATCATAGAATCCATAGTTTTAGCTAAAGGAGAGGCTTAATGAATCAAAACAAAGAATTTTCAGGTCAGGAAATCATTGATCTTCCCTCGGTCCTGGAAAGAATAGGTGGTGATGAAGCCTTTCTCCAGGAGTTAATCAAAATTTTTCTGAATGAATTTGACCTGAAATTAAGCCAGCTCGAAAAAGCTGCCTCTGAGGATGACTTCAGGTCAATCCAGGAAATAGGTCATAACATCAAAGGTTCGGCTGCCAATCTCAGCCTTTTAGAGTTGCAAAAAATTGCCTATGCCCTTGAAACCTGCGGCCGGCAGTCAGATAAATCCGGCTGTCTGGAAAATATTAATAAATTAAAAACAGCCCGACAAAAATTACTCGAGCAACTGAAATATTTCAGCTGGTGGAAAGAGGAATAAGAATATTTTCATTGACATGAATAATAATTTCAAATAAATATAAATAGAGCGAAAGAGGGCAGGAACTAAGATGGCGGAAGAAAAGAAAATAGGCTTTCAGGAAAGGCGAGCCTGTGTACGATTCAAAATTCCGGGAGCTACTGTTAACTATTTCTTCATGTCTTCCCTGCCTTTATTTAAAAACAAAGAAGGCGAAGCCTTCTGTCCCCTCTACGATTTAAGCCGGGGTGGAGTTCGCTTTTTTTCAAAAAAGGAAATTCTTGTCGATACCCATCTGGAGCTTGAAATCCAGATTCCGGGTGAATCTGTCCCTTTAAAAATGAAAGGCCGGGTTCGCTGGATAGCTCCCTATGAAGGGAAAAATTATCATTTCCAGATTGGCGTTCAGTTTTTCCCCTATGGCGAGGGGAAAGATCAGAATTATCCTGGTAATCTGGTCAAGATTATTGCCCTTGAACAGAAATATTTGGAAAAGCCTTCTCCGGAAGGAGAAGACGAATTTATCATTTAGGCTTTTTCTTTCTTATTTTCCCTTTCACCTTCCAGCACAATCTGGGAAAAATCAGCTAATTTAAAAAGAAAATTCCGAATTTCCTGAAGCAGCGCCAGTCTATTTTGCCTGATCTTTTTATCCTCCGCCATAACCAGAACTCTGTCAAAAAAATTATTGAGCGGATTCTGCAACTTAAAGGCCATTTTCTGAGCCCGGGAAAAATCCCCTTCTTCAATTAAGGGCAGAGCATTTTCCCTGATAATTTTGAAGGTGGAATAAAGTTCCTGTTCAGCCTTTTCCTTCAGAAGATCCTCATTTAATTTAAAAGCAGGCTGACCTCGAAGGATATTATTCACTCTTCTGACCATAAGGATAAACGGTTCAAAGGCTGGACTGGATTTTAATTCTTCGAGCGCTTTTAATCTCAGATAGGATAAATAAACATCATCAAGACCTGCCTCAAGACTGGCATTAATAAGATCGTAGCGAAAGCCTGACCTTTCATAAATATAGCGCAATCGTTGAGCAAAAAAGTTGAGACAGGCGTTGAGAGTTTCTTTCCTGTCCAGGTTCAGCTTGTCTTTATAAAGATCGATAGCTTTCTGGATAAATCTGGACAGGGAAAAGCGGAAGCGGTGATCAAGAATAATCCGGCAGATTCCCTGGGCATAACGCCTCAAACCAAGGGGGTCGCCGGAGCCAGAAATTTCCGCTCCCAGGCCAATGGCGCCGACCAGCGAATCCATTTTGTCGGCCAGAGCTAAAATGGCTCCGGACAGGCTCCGGGGCGAAGGTTCCTCCAGGCTCTGGGGTTGATAGTGCTCGTAAATAGCCTGAGCCACAGGCTCAGGATAATTTAAAGCCCGACAATAGAGACCACCTACCTTCCCCTGCAAGGAAGGAAATTCCCGGACCATCTCAGTCACAAGGTCCGCCTTACAGAGTTCTGCCGCCTGGAGAACAGGCTTCAAAACTTCTCGCTCGCCCAGCTGACGGGTGAGGAAGCTAACCAGCTTTTTCAATCTTTCTGTCTTTTCGAGATAGGATCCCAGTTTTTCCTGAAAAACCACTCTGGCCAGCTGGGCCACTCTCTCTTTTAAGGGAATTTTAAGATCCTGTTCCCAGAAAAAGAGGGCATCTTCCAGTCTCGCCTTCAAAACTCTTTCATAACCTTTACGAATTAAACCTCTTGCATCAGCTACCTGATCGGCCACGCCGACAAATAATGGTAACTGCTTTCCCCGGCTGACAACTGAAAATACCTTCTGACCCTCCCGGAGAACCGTGCTTATTATTTCGATAGGTAAACTAAGATATTTTTCAGGAAAAGAACCCAGAATCACCAGGGGATGCTCAACGTCATTAACCAGCTTCGTCAGGAGTTCCTCATCAGGGTAAAGCTCAGCTCCCAGAGGCTCAAGGAGCCTCCTGGCTCCTTCTAAAATGATTCTCCGTCTTTCTTCAGGCTCAATAATGACTTTATTTTCTCTGAGGGCCTCGACATATTCCTTCCAGGACCTGACGCTCAAGGGCCTGGGGCTGTGGAGACGGTGACCAAAGGTCAATGGTCGAACCGGCCAATCAAGATAGGTAAATTGAAGAGGCTGGCCAGCAAGCAGGGCGAGCAAATTTTTTACTGGCCGCGAAAATTTGCCCGCACTTTCATCCCAGCGCATCATCTTGGGAAAAGAAAGTGAGGCCAGAACACGGGCAATAATGGCTGGCAGAATTTCACTGGCCGGCCGGCCAATTTCCTTCTTTCTGAAGCCCAGATATTCGCCTTTAGGCGTCGAAAAGATTTCCAGGGCCTCAAGCGAGACATTATGGCTTCGGGCGAAGCCTAAAGCTGCGGCCGTGAACTCATTCTCAGCGGTCACAGCCACTCTTTTGGGCGGTCCCAGAACTATCTCTTCCCTGTCGGCCTGCTTTTCTTCTATATCCGCCAATACAACCAGACGCCGGCCTGTACCCAGAATCCTGAAGTCTTTGAGGCCAATTCTGGCTTGAGCCAGTTCCTGACTGAAAAGAGAGCGGAGCTGCTCCCAGGCCAGCCGGACATGAGAGCTGGGCATTTCCTCAGTCATTATTTCCAGCAGAAATTCCATCAACTGGCTCCTTCCCGCTCCACAAACAGGCGGGCAATTTGATTAACCAGGTGACGTATCTCGGCAATCAGCTTAACTCTTTCCGTAACGGAAATGGCTCCCCTTGAATCAAGCAGATTGAATAAATGGGATAGTTTTAAGCAGCAATCATAAGCAGGCAGGAGAAGCTGCCGCTGAATTAATTTCTGAGCTTCTTTTTGATATAAAGAAAAGGCTTGCTGCAAATAACTGATATCAGCCGCCGTAAAATTATATTCAGAAAATTCCTTTTCCTCGAGCCACCTCAAATCCCGATAGCTGACATCAGCTGACCAGTCCAGATCATAAATACTATCCTTGCCCTCAAGGAACATCTCCAGGCGCTCAAGACCGTAGGTAATTTCGACCGGAATCGGAAAAAGGTCGAGGCCGCCGGCCTGCTGAAAATAAGTAAATTGAGTGATTTCCAGACCATCCAGCATTACCTGCCAGCCAACCCCCCAGGCTCCAATGGTCGGTGATTCCCAATCATCCTCATCAAAACGCAAATCATGTTCTTCCAGCTGAATACCACAGGCCCGAAGGCTTTCGAGGTAAATATCCTGAATATCCAGGGGTGAAGGCTTGATAATTACCTGAAATTGAAAATGCTTCTGAACTCGGTGGGGATTCTCTCCATATCGGCCATCAGTAGGTCGCCTTGAGGGCTGGACATAGGCCACGCGCCAGGGCCTGTTTCCGAGAACGCGAAAAAAGGTGTCAGGCGTCATGGTTCCAGCCCCGACTTCAACATCATAGGGCTGAGCTAAATAGCACCCCTGCGAGGTCCAGAACTGCTGCAATTTCATAATAAGGTCCTGAAGAGCCATCACTCCTTTCCTTTCCAGCGAAGAACAGGATTGCGGGCAGCCGCGACCTCATCCAGCCGCCGGACGTAGGCGCGATGGGGTGCCTCTTTGAGAACCTCCGGATTCTCTTCAGCTTCCCGGGCAATTTTCTTCATAGCATCTATGAAGGCATCAAGCTCATCTTTGCTTTCAGTCTCGGTTGGCTCAATCATCAGAGCGCCAGGAACAATAAGAGGGAAGCTCATGGTGGGCGGATGCAAACCGTAATCAATCAATCTTTTGGCTATATCTACATTCTGAACTCCCTTCTCCCTCTGCCATTTATCAGAAAAGACACATTCATGGAGGGTCGGTGAGCTATATTTCAAATGATAAATTCCTTCAAGGCTTTTGCGAATATAGTTGGCATTGAGCACGGCAATCTCCGCCACTTCCTTCAAACCCTCACCCCCAAGAGACAGAATATAAGCCAGAGCCTTTACCAGGACCAGAAAATTGCCGAAAAAGGTTCTGATCCGGCCAATGCTCAGGGGCCGATCATTTTCCAGGATGTATTTATCCCCTTCCTTTCTGATCACCGGGATGGGCAGAAAGGGCTCAAGTTCTTTGGTGACGCCAACTGGTCCAGCTCCGGGCCCGCCTCCGCCATGGGGCGTGGAAAAGGTTTTGTGGAGATTGAGGTGGATGACATCCACCCCATGGTCGCCTGGCCTGAATTTGCCGAGCAAAGCATTCATGTTGGCGCCATCCATATAGACTAATCCGCCTCTCTGATGAACGATTTCAGCAATCCGATGAATATCCTTTTCAAATATGCCGAGGGTATTAGGATTGGTCAGCATGAGAGCCGCTACCTCATCTGTCATCATCTTCTCCAGGTCCTGAAGGTCTACAGTTCCTTCCTCATTAGATTTTATTTCCCTGACCTGATAGCCGCAGATATGGGCACTTGAAGGATTTGTGCCGTGGGCAGAATCAGGAATGAGCACAACTTTTCTTGGATTTCCCCTGGCTGTAAGGGCAGCCCGGATAATCATCATGCCCGTGAGTTCTCCATGGGCTCCAGCGGCCGGCCACAAGGTAAAAGAACTCATTCCCGTGATCCGGCAGAGATAATCTTCAAGTAACTTAATAATTTCCAGATTTCCCTGAACAAGGTCTTCTGGTGCTAGCGGATGGCAGTTAAGAAAATAAGGTAAACTGGCTATCTTCTCATTGATTTTAGGGCTGTATTTCATTGTACAGGAACCAAGGGGATAAAAACTCGTGTCGACGCAGAAATTGGTCTGAGAAAGGCGGGTAAAGTGACGAACAACCTCGGGTTCAGTCACCTCAGGGAAACCAGCAATCTCATTTCTGACCCTTATCGTCTTCAGAATTTCCTTATTTTCAGGAACATCCAGGGGAGGCAGGAGAAAGCCTCTCTTCCCTTCGCCACTTATCTCGAAAATCAGGGGTTCTCGACGGCTCATGCTAGGGCCTCCTTAAAAGCCTCAATCAGTTTCTCGATTTTCGCTCTGGAATGAACCTCAGTCACACAGAGGAGTAAACAATTCTTAAGCTCCGGAAAATCTCTCTCCAAAGGATAGCCAGCTATTATCCCTTTTTCCATCATCCGGATATATATCTGGTTCAGAGGCTTCTCTGATTCCAGAACAAACTCATTAAAAATTGGTCCCTCGAAGCGCCTTTTCAGACCATTGAGGGCAAGAAGGCTTTCCAGAGCATAATTGGCCTTCTGAAGATTATAATAGGCCATTTCTTTTAACCCCCGGGGACCCAGGGTCTCAAGAAAAATGGTGGCTCTCAAGGCGCACCAGGCCTGATTGGTGCAGATATTGGAGGTGGCTTTTTCCCGGCGAATATGCTGCTCTCTGGTGGAAAGGGTCAGGACATAACCAATTCGGCCCTCAGTATCCTTCGTCTGACCCGCAATCCGGCCGGGCAGCTGCCTTAAAAATTCCAGCCGGCAGGCAATAAAGCCAAGGTAGGGCCCGCCAAAGGAAAGGGGCAAACCAAAGGATTGACCTTCGCCACAGGCAATGTCAGCCCCATATTTTCCTGGAGGCTGGAGCAGACCCAGGGAAAGAGCTTCAGTTACGACGGCAATATTCAAAGCTCCCTTCTGACGAGCTAAAGTAAAGGCTTCCTCTGGCTCCTCGATAACGCCAAAAAAATTGGGGTTTTGAACAACTAAAGCCGTTACCTGGTCATCCAATTTATTCTTCAAATCGTCAAGCAAGAGGCGCCCGCTTCGAGAATCGTAATCAATCTCTTCCAGAGTCAGGCCAAGATTGCGGATATAGGAGGCAATGACCTGACGATACTGGGGATGGAGGGTGCGAGCCACCAGAATCTTTGACCTGTTCTTCAGCCGCTGAGCCATTAAGACAGCCTCAGCCGTAGCTGTGGCTCCTTCATAGAGAGAGGCATTGGCCACTTCGAGACCGGTGAGCTGACAGATAAGCGTCTGATATTCGAAAATAATCTGTAAAGTTCCCTGGCTCACTTCTGGCTGATAGGGAGTGTAGGGAGTAACAAATTCTCCTCTGGAGCTGAGATAATCCACGACAGCTGGAATAGTGTGGGCATAGGCCCCGGCTCCCAGAAAGGACAGAAATTCGGGGAAGCTATTTTTTCGGCTCAGGTCATTAAAATATTCAAAAAGCTCGCTTTCAGTCAGAGGTGGTGGCAAATCAAGAGGGCCCTCCCAGCGGATTTCCCGGGGTATGCTGGTGAAGAGCTCATCAAGGCTGGAAAGGCCAATTCGTTTCAACATGGCCTCAATGTCTTTTTTACTCAAAGGAATATAACTCATAAATTACTCCTCGCTTTTACTAAAATGTAATCTAAAATTTAATCTTTAAAAACTCACTTTAAGACTCGAGGCTTTCCACGTACTTTTCGTATTCAGAAGAGGTCATCAGGAGATTTAAATCTTCCTTATTTTTCATTTTTAATTTGATAATCCAGCCCTCACCATAGGGGTCCTGATTGACCATTTCCGGGGAATCATTGAGCTTTTCATTAACGGCGATGACTTCCCCGGAAACAGGCGAAAAGACATCCGAGACAGCTTTGACCGACTCAATGGCTCCAATGGACTGATGAACCTCGAGCTGGGTACCTAAGGCAGGTAACTCTACATAAACCACATCGCCTAACTGTTTCTGAGCGAAGTCGGTAATACCGACAGTAGCCACCTCGCCTTCGACCCTGACCCATTCATGGTCCCGGGTATAATAAAGGTCTTGAGGATACATTCCTTCCTCCTTATCTGAATTATATCTCAGCTCTTCTGAAGGCAGCCATTTTAAGGCTTCTTTTTATTTTGGCCTTTTATAAAATGGCGTTGGCACCACCCTGGCCTTAACTCTTTTCTCTCTGATACCAATTTCTAATTCCGTACCTATCTCAGTGGCTTCAATGGGAAGATAGGTTAAGCCGATGCTCTTTTTCAGGAAGGGGGAATAGGTCCCTGAGGTTACCTCACTCACCTTTTCGCCTCGATAATAAACCGGATAATGTCTGCGGGCAATGCCCTTATCTATAAGTTCAAATCCAGCAATTTTCCTCTTCAGACCTTCCTCCTGTTGTTTGAGCAGAGCCTCCCGGCCGATAAAATCGCCTTTATTAAATTTAATAATCCATTTAAGATCAGCCTCAAGAACTGTGGTCGTTTCATCAATATCGTTGCCATAGAGCATCATCTTGGCTTCAAGCCTGAGATTATCCCTGGCTCCCAGCCCGGCTGGCAGAAGTCCATAAGGCTTTCCCTCCTCCATAATGGCATCCCAGATAATTACTGGCTCCGGCGATTCAGTATAAATCTCAAAGCCATCCTCACCGGTATAGCCAGTCCGGCTGACCAGGCAGTCCAGGCCGGCTACTTTTCCCTGCTGCCACCAGAAAGGCCGAAGCTGCTCCAGATTGATATCCGTCAGAGGCTGCAGGATTTCCATCGCCCTGGGACCCTGAAGAGCCAGCTGACTTATTCTGTCGCTGGCATTATCAATGGTTACATTAAAGGCTCCCCGGTGATTTAATATCCACTTATAATCCTTCTCTGTGTTGGCCGCATTTACTACCAGGAGATATTTATTCAGATCAAGGCAATAGACGAGGAGGTCATCAACAAAAGTTCCCTGGGGAGTGGTTAAAGCAGTATATTGAGCCTGTCCGGGTAAAAGACGAGAAACGTCGTTGGGCGTTAAATACTGAACAAAAGAGAGGGCTTCTGGCCCGCTGATAATAATTTCACCCATGTGGCTGACATCAAAAAGGCCGGCCCTTTCTCTAACAGCCAGATGCTCACTGACGATGCCCGAATATTCCAAGGGCATTTTCCAGCCAAAAAATTCAATAAATTTTGCGCCTGCCCGCCGATGAGCCTCATAAAATCTTGTCCTTTTCATTTTTATTATCCTTCAGATTATAAGATTCATTTCTACCACAGAAGCAGGTTAAGAGCAAGAAAAAAGCCGGTCTGATTTAAAACCAGAAAGGAGGAAAGGACGCCTGATTTTTATTGAGAGATAAGCCGATTTTGTTATAATAATAGGCCGATGCTTCAAGCCAAGGAGAAAATCAGAAATTATCTCTGGGAAAAAATAAAGGAGACCTATCCAGTTACCTGGAATGATTTACAATTGACCTCCCCACCTGATATCTCCATGGGTGATCTCTGTTTCACCTTCCCCTTCAAACTGGCCCGAACCATGAAAAGAAATCCCCGCCAGATTGCTGAAGAAATAGCTGAAAAATTAAAGGGGCTTGAGGATGTGGCCCGGGTGGAAATAGCCGGCCCCGGTTATATCAACCTCTTTCTCGATCAGGAGCGTTTTTTCCTGGAGAGGCTGCGATCTCTTGATCGCCCTCAGCTCAGACCAGAAGAAACTAAAATTATCGTGGAGCATACCAATATAAACCCGAATAAAGCGGCTCATATTGGCCATTTACGAAATGCCTGTCTGGGCGATACCCTCGTTCGCTGTCTTCGTTATAAGGGAGAAGAGGTCGAGGTTCAGAATTATATAGATGATACCGGTGTTCAGGTGGTGGATGTTGTTTTTGGCTTTATGGAGCTTGAGAAAAAAAGCCTGGCCGACCTTGAGAATTTACCCGGCAAATTTGATTATTATTGCTGGGACCTCTATACCCGCGTTTCAGCTTACTTAAGCACACATCCAGAAGCCCAGGCCAGAAAAGCTGAAATCCTGCGCCGGATTGAACATGGTCAACCGCCTGAGGCTGATTACGCCCGCTATATTTCTCGCCGCATTCTCCGGGCCCATCTGGCCACAATGAAGCGTCTGGGTATCACCTATGATGTTCTACCTTGTGAGAGCAGCATCCTGGCCCTGAAATTCTGGGAGAAGGCTTTTGAACTCCTGAAGGAAAAAGGGGGCATCATCTATGCTGAGGAAGGACCTAACAAAGGCTGCTGGGTAATGAGACTTGAAGGCGACGAGGAGAAAGAAAAAATCATTGTCCGCTCCGATGGTACAGTCACCTATGTGGGCAAGGACATCGCCTATCAACTCTGGAAATTCGGTCTGCTTGACCGGGATTTTTATTACGAACCCTTCGAGCAAGAAGATGGTCACATCATCTGGATAACAACCTCGGAACCCAGGAGCTGCCCGGTTTCTTTCGGCCGGGGGAGCAAGGTCTATAATGTCATTGATGTCAGGCAGAGTTATTTACAAAAGATTGTGGCTCAGGGCCTGAAAATCCTGGGCTATAAGGAGCAGGCTGAAAGGTCCATCCACTTTTCCTATGAAATGGTCGCTCTTTCTCCGAGGAGCCTGAAGGAGCTTGGCTTTGAGGTGAGTGAGGAAGAAAAGGATAAAAGCTTTTATGAGGTTTCGGGGAGAAAGGGACTGGGAGTTAAGGCCGATGACCTTTTAGACCGCCTGGAAAGCAAAGCCTTAGCCGAAGTTGAAAAGAGAAACCCTGAGCTTCGAGCTGAAGAGAAATTGAAGATTGCCCGTCAGATTGCCTGCGGCGCTATCCGCTATTTCATGCTGAGATTTGCTCGCAATTCCCTCCTTATTTTCGATTTCGATGAAGCCCTCAATTTTGAAGGCGAGACCGGCCCATATCTTCAGTATACAGGCGTAAGACTTAATTCCATCTTCCGCAAATTGGAAGAAAGGGAGGGCCTGTGCCAGGCTGATTTATCCTCCTGGTTGAACGCTGACCATCTGCCTTTAGCCTCCCTCGACGCCAGGGAAAGAAACAATTTCTGGGAGCTTATTGTTTACGCCTCCCAGTATGAGGAAATAATTCTCGAATCAATTTATACACTCGAATTGGCTCATCTGGCTAAATTTGCCTTTAATCTGTGCCAGAAGATAAATGGATATTACCATCTTTATCCCATTCTTAATGAGAAAAATCAGGATTTAAAAAAGATCCGGCTCTTGACAGTCGTCTATGTTTTGGCCATTTTAAAAAAGCTGTTGGGATTAATGGGCATTCCGCTGCCCGAGAAAATGTGAATTGCCAGGGTATCTTTAATTTCAAGGAGGCGAGGCGATGATTGAAGTTGAACGTCTCACCAAAAAATATGGCGATATCGTGGCCATCCGGTACCTTACCTTTGAAGTGGAAAAGGGTAAAATCTGGGGACTTCTGGGGCCCAATGCTGCTGGCAAAACAACCACCATGCGCATCCTGACAGGTTATCTCCCGGCCACTGAAGGCAGGGCTAGGGTGGCCGGCTTTGATGTTTTTGAAAAGCCCAATGAAGTCAAGAAAGTCATTGGCTATCTGCCCGAAGTTCTTCCCCTTTATGGAGAGATGACCGTTAATGCCTATCTTAATTTTGTGGCCGAACTCAAACAGGTGCCTCCGGCCAAAAAGAAGGCAGCCGTCAGCCGCGCCATCAAAGTGGCTGGACTCGAGCCTGTCGAAAAAAGACTGATCAAAAATATTTCCCGTGGCTTCAAGCAAAGGGTAGGCATTGCTCAGGCCCTGATTCATGACCCCCAGGTTCTGATTCTGGATGAGCCGACAATAGGTCTGGACCCGGCCCAGATTGTGGAGATTCGCAGTTTGATCAAATCGCTTAAGGGCGAGCATACCATTATGCTTTCAACCCATATTCTGGCTGAAGTAACCCAGGTCTGCGACGGGGTCGTCATCATCAATGAGGGCCGGCTCATGGCTTCAGGTTCTCTTGAAGAGCTCAGTACAAGCTTTCAGAAAAAGGAAGGAGTAGCCCTGAAAGTCAGGAAAATAGAGGAAGCTCAGCTCGAATTGAGTCGCTTTCTGGGGATAGAAAAGGTAACGAAACAGAATGGAGAACTTATGGTCGAATGGGCTCCAGGAAAAGACCTGAGGGAAGAAATAGCCCGCTTTGTTCTTGAAAGAGGTTTTGGTCTGATTGAAATGAAATCCTTAGCCATGAGCCTGGAAGAGCTTTATCTGAGGATTGTTTCAGGAGGGGCTCCCCAATGAGAAATATCTGGATAATAGCCAAAAAAGAAATTCGGTCCTATTTTAGTTCACCTATTGCTTATGTGGTTGTCGCCGTGTTTCTGATTCTTGTTGGCTTTTTCTTCTTCAGCCTGCTCTCCTGGTTCAATTCTATGGCTATTCAGATGGCCCAGAATCCCTATTATTATCAGCAGGTAAACATCAATCAGATGGTTTACAGTCCCCTTTTTCATAATATCAGCATTATTCTTCTTTTGATGCTGCCCTTGCTCACCATGCGGCTTTTTTCCGAGGAAAAGAAGCTGGGAACAGATGAACTTCTTTTTACTTCACCCATTTCCGTCAATGAAATCATTCTGGGAAAATATTTAGCCTCCCTCTTTGTTCTTTTCATCATGTTAGCCCTGACCGGACTTCTTTCCATTTTTACCTTCGCCTTCGGTAATCCCGAGTTAGCGCCAATACTTAACGGTTATCTAGGTCTTTTCTTGATGGGGGCAGCTTTTGTAGCCATTGGCCTTTTCTTTTCCTCCCTGACAGAAAATCAGATTGTCTCAGCCTCTCTTACCTTTGGTGCGCTTCTCCTCTTCTGGATTATTAACTGGGCCTCAACTTCAGCCTCAGGTTTCTGGCAGAGTGTCCTCAATTATCTTTCTTTCTTTCAACATTTTGACGACCTGACCAAAGGTATTCTTGACACCAAGGATCTCGTTTATTATCTCAGCTTCGCCTTCTTTGGCCTTTTCCTGACCCACGCGGTCATTCAGTCCCGCCGCTGGAGGTAAGCCATGGAAAAACTGAGGAGAAACCTGAATTCAATTGGCCTGGGTCTTCTGTTTGTGGCCCTTGTCGTCAATAGAATCTGGCCCTACAGGAAAATACCTTTTTTCATTCTCTTAGGACTCGCTTTGGCCTCAATTGTGGCTTATATTGTTCTGAATTTCAATTTATTGAAGCAGAGTGTGACCCGGAAAACCTTTCTCTATTCCAGTAACCTTATCCTGATGATTGTTCTTGTTCTGGGCATTCTCGTTCTCATTAATACCATCGCTGCCCGCTATCACCATCGTTTCGATTTCACTGAGGCTAAAATCCACAGCCTTTCCGACCAATCAATCTCCGTCATTAAGAATCTAAAAAATGACGTCTTCATTAAAGCCTTTTTCCGGGAAGGAAATTACAATCGCTCCCGCATGGAGAATTTACTCAAAATTTATGCCTATCATTCCAAAAAAATCAAATACGAATTTATTGATCCAGATAAAAATCCAGGCCTGGTGAAGCGCTATGACATTACCCTGGATGGAACAACCGTCTTTGAATGTGGCGATAAGGAAAACCGCATAACCTCAGTCAGTGAAGAGGATATAACCAACGCCCTGATCAAGGTCTCCCGGGAAAAGAAGAAAACAATCTATTTTCTTGAAGGCCATGGCGAAGCCAGTATTGAGGAAAGCGACGACAGTGGTCTTTCCTATGTTAAAGACGAATTAGGCAAGCTTGGTTATGAAGTTAAAAAATTGACCCTGGCTCTGTCTGAAAACTTTCCAGCTGACTGTGCTTTACTTGTTATCCCTGGACCAAAAAAGGATTTGTTGCCTCATGAGCTGGAAACCATCGAAAAATATCTCAAAGGCGGCGGTCGAGTTTTCTTCCTGGTCGACCCGGAAACAGCCCCTGGCCTTTCAGGTTTCCTGCATCACTATGGCATCAAGCTGGAAAATGATTTGATTGTGGATACCATCTCCCGGCTTCTGGGTGGCGATTATTTCATGCCCGTGGTCAGTGAATATGAGTATCACGATATCACTAAAAAGTTCCGCTATGCCTGTTTCTTCCCTTATGCTCGTAGCGTCGACATCGAACAGAACAAGCCTGAAAATATTTCCCTGACTGTTTTGGCCAAGACAAGTCCCAATTCCTGGTCCGAGCGCCAGTTAAATGAAAGACAGGTAACCTTCGATAAGGACAAGGATAAGCAAGGGCCTATTCCTATAGCCGTGGTGGGCACGATGAAAATTGAAGAAGAGAAAAAGGAGGAGCCGAAAAAAGAAGAAACCGAGAAGAGTAGCGCAAAATCAACTGCGGCCACTGAAAGTAAAAAGGAAGCTCGCCTGGCTGTTTTTGGTGACTCAGATTTTGCCACCAATCGCTATTTCAATCTTTCCGGCAACGGCAATTTATTTTTAAACACCATCAACTGGCTGACAGAAGAAGCTGATCTGATTTCCATTCAGCCCAGAACGAGCTCCCCCCGAACCATTCATTTATCTCCTTCTCAGGCCAGACTGGTCTTCTTCACTTCAGTCATTATTCTGCCCTTAATTGTACTTCTCACCGGAATTTCCGTGTGGCTCAGAAGGAGGTCGCTATGAAATTCCGGACAACCCTGATTTTATTAATCATTTTTGTGGGCCTATTATGTTTTGTTCTCTTTTACCATCCGAAAAAGGGAGAGGAAAAGGGAGAGGAAAAGTTAACTGATTATGCAGCGACGGATGTTGTTCGGATTTCGCTCAAAAGAGAAGGGGAAACCCTGGAATTTAAAAAGGATGAGAAGGGAGAATGGTGGCTTGTTTCCCCCCTCGAAGCCAAAGCCGATAACTACGAAGTAAATCGATTAGCCGAGGATCTGGCCAGCCTGCGAATAGAAAGGGTTGTGGAAAAGGAAGGAGGCGATCCAGCGAAATATGAGATTCCTAAAAAGGAAATTAGCTTCTGGCTGAAAGATAAGGCCGAGCCCATAAAAATTTTAACCGGAATGGAAAATCCCTTAGATAATACCCTTTTTGCCCGGAAAGAGGGCGACCCGAGGATTGTGCTTCTTTCCAGCTATTTTCGCACCACGCTCGAGAAAAAGGTGGCCGATTTCAGACAGAAAGACATTTTTAAATTCGAAACGGCGGAGGTACGAGCCATAAAGCTCAGGGCCAAAGATATTCAATGGATAGCCCAGAAAAGAGAGGATGAATGGTGGCTTCAGAAGCCGGTGGAGGCTCTGGCCCGGAAGTACCGCATAGAGGATGTTCTTAATACCCTGGCCAACATGAGGGCCAAGGAATTTGTTGTGGAAGCGAAAGAACCGGCAGATTTAGAGCGTTATAGTCTCAATCACGCCGAATATGAAGTAACGGTCAATCTTCCTGCGAAAAATCAGGAAATAACATTTTATCTGCAAAAAAAGGACGATAAGGTTTATGCCACCACCTCAGCCTCGCCCAAAATAATCTGCGTTGAGGACTATGTTCTTTCTGACCTGGAGAAAAAGGTTGAAGATTTAAGGGAGAAGCAGGTCGCCTCTTTTTATAGCTGGGAAGCCAGCTCGGTGGAAATAAAAAAGGGGAATCTGATTATCAGTGCCTCAAAAGATAAGGATAATAAATGGCGGGTAGCCGGTGAAAGCGGCGAGGCTGATAGCAGTAAAATTGAATCGTTTATTCGCAAAATGGAAAGCCTCGAGGCAGTGGAATTCATTGATCAGCCCGGAGAACTCAAGGCCTATGGACTTGACCCGCCGGAAATAACCGTAACGATAAAAGCTAAAGGCAGCGAGGAAAAAGAAAAGGAATATCAGTATTTGATTGGCCGGGAAGACCAGGAGAAGAAAAAGGTCTTTGTCAAAAATCCCAGGCTCAATTATCTTTTTGTGGTTGATTCCTCTTTTCTCACTGAAATGCCGAAGGAAGCCAGGGACTGGCTCCTCAAGGAAGAAAAGAAAGAAGAGACCAAGAAAGAGGAAAAGGCCAGATGACGGAGGTGAAAAGAATCTGAAGGAAAATGGAAGTAAGCTACCATTTTGTCCCTTACGGTGAGGTTCTAAATCCTGAGAAAGATACCTTCGCCCTTGATGTGGGGATGAAAACTGTCCCCGGGGTCATTGACCATCATCATCCTGAGGCTGAACCAGAATGCACGGCCTCCCTCCTGGTCAAACATCCTGAACTTGTTTTTCAGCATGTTGATCCAGCCGAAATGGCCAGCCGAAATAAAGCTGAAAGAAAATTGAAAATAATTACCCATCGTTTGCCCGACTTTGATGCTGTTGCCTCAATTTTTATTTGCCTTAAAATGCTTGAGACCGGCCAGGTTGATGCTTCTCTTATCGAAATAGCCGAATATGCCCGACTGGTTGATTCGGCTTCGCTGCCGAAATCAATTGACCTTACGGCCACCCCCTATTCGATTCTTAGAGCCATCTTTGCTACTTTAAAAAAAGAAGGGGACGAAGCCAATTATGAAAGGGTCGAAGAAGGTCTGCGCCTGATGCATTTTCTTTATACTAAGAGCGAAGAAGGCTATGAAATCACTGAAAACCGGGCCCTTTTTGCGGCTGTCGATCGCTATGAAAAAGCCATGAGGCGAGTGGAGGAAGACTATTTTCAATATCTTCTGGAGGTGCACCAATTTCCCAAAATAACCCTTTATTTACCCTCAGTTTCTGGAGACAGGAGGCTTCCTGTTGACGGATTGATCTGTCGCAATCCTAAAAGTTTTCTCCTGCGTGAATGGGCCAGACGCGATAGAACCAACTCACCTCATGGCGAAGGCTTTGGCTTCCTTCTAACTGCCTTCGGCAATTATCGCTATATCCTGGGCGTTGATCCTGACCGGGGAGTTAACCTCAAAGGCCTGGGTGACTTATTAAACCAGAAGGAAGAAGAGAAGAGAAAAAGCTTGAACCGGCCCTTCACCTACAGATGGTATGATGGCAATTGCCCCTTTTTCAATTTCAGAATAATCGACTCTCCCCAGGATGGTCCTTCCCTCAGCCTCCAGGAGATTGTTCGCCTGGTTATCCAGTTTGGTTCTTCAAAATAAAAACGATTTAGTCTGAACTCGGCCACAATAAAATCATTCAATCCTTCTTCTCTTAAACTCAGAATTTCCTGTATTTTTTTTTAATATGCAGAGATAAGAAATTGATGGGATTTATCATCATTTACCAGTTTCTGGAATAATTATATTTCCTTTCCTTTTAGGAGCTCATTGCACTCAGAGATCCCATCCCCTTCTTATCTACCTCTTCCCTCAATTGATTACGATTGTATTACTATAAGTATCCCCATCTTACTATCTTTGCTTCCAATTTCTTTTCTTTATTTCCCAACTCCTTATCTTTTCCCCTGGTCCTTATCCTTACTTCAGAGGTTCTTGTCTTTATTCCCCGCTCTTTTTCTTTATTTTTTGGTTAAAGCAAACCGCGGCGTTTGAGCATGGCTTCGACTCTAGGCTCGCGGCCGCGAAAACGAAGATAAAGCTTCATGGGGTCGTCACTTCCTCCCCGGGCCAGAATATTCTCCCGGAAAGAACGGGCTGTCTCCGAGTCAAAAAGTCCTTTCTCTTTAAAAGCCTCAAAGGCATCAGCATCGAGAACCTCAGCCCAGATATAGCTGTAATAGCCAGCAGAATAGCCACCTGAAAATATATGGTTGAAATATGGACTGCGATAGCGGACAACAATTTCAGGGATAAGGCCAATCCGCTCGAGAGAGTTCGCCTCAAAGGTCATAACCTCCTCTTCCTTAATGGGCTCTGTCAAGGTATGCCAGTCCATATCAAGAAAGGAAGCCGCTAAGTATTCCACCGTGGCAAAACCCTGATTAAAATATCGAGAATTTCTTATCTTAGTAATCAATTCATCAGGCATGGGTTCTCCAGTTTTATAATGACGGGCAAAAAGCTTGAGAAATTCGGGCTCAGCCACCCAGTTTTCCATTATCTGGGAGGGCAATTCAACAAAATCCCGGGGCACATTGGTTCCGGTAAGACGAAGATAGGTACACTCAGAAAGCAAACCATGGAGAGCATGACCAAATTCATGGAAAAGGGTGGTAACTTCTTCCCAGCTCAGAAGTGAGGGCTTTTCCCTGGTGGGCTTGGTTAAATTGCCGACATTGCAGATAATGGGCAATATTCTTTGGCCATTAATTTTATAGGTCTCCCGATAGGCATTCATCCAGGCGCCAGCTCTTTTGGAAGCCCGGGGGAAATAATCGGTATAAAGAAGGCCTATTGTCCGGCCATCGGCCTCTTTGACTTCAAAGGCCCTGACATCAGGATGATAAATCGGAACATCCGGCCGCTCCATGAATTGCAATCCGTAAAGTCTGGTGGCCAGCATAAAGACACCATTAATGACGTTTTCGAGCTGGAAATAGGGCCGGAGCATCGACTCATCAAGGTCATATTTCTTTTTCCTCAATTTCTCCGCGTAATACCACCAGTCCCATGGTTCGAGCTTGAAATTCTGACCTTCCTCTTTTATCAGCTGCTCGAGCTCCTGAGCCTCTTTTCTGGCCTTTTCCAGAGCTCGAGGCCAGATCTGATTGAGAAGCTCATAGACCTTTTCAGGCGTCTTGGCCATATTTTCTTCAAGAACATAATGAGCCCAGGTGGGATAGCCTAACAGCCTGGCTTTTTCCAGGCGCAGGGCAATTATCCGGGCAATAATTTTCTTGTTATCGTATTCATTGTTATTATTGCACCGGTTAATATATGCTTTGAAAATCTTTTCTCGCAAATCACGACGGGAGGAATATTGCAGAAAGGGGATAATTGAGGGCCGTTGCAGAGTAAAAACCCATTTACCCTCCTTGCCCCGGGATCTGGCTTCTTCCGCCGCGGCCGCGATGACCTCGTCAGGAAGGCCTTCAAGGTCAGCCTTGTTGTCAATAACGAGTTCAAAAGCATTGGTCTCTTTTAAAACATTATCACCGAATTTAAGGCTCAAAACGGCCAGTTCTTCATTTATTTCTTTCAGACGGCTTTTCTTGGTTTCATCAAGACTGGCCCCGGAGCGAACAAAATCAAGATACAATTTCTCCAGCAACTGTCTTTGTTCAGGATTAAGGCCCAGCTTATCCTTCTGGTCATAGACAGACTTCAGCCGCTTAAAAAGGCGTTCATTCAGTAAAATTTCATCGTAATGGCGGGAAATAAGGGGAGCTAATTCTGTGGCTATGGCCTGTAACTCGTCGCTCGTGTGAGCTGAAAGGAGGTTATCAAGAACAAGCTCGACCCTATCGAGAAAAAGGCCGCTGCGATCAAGGGCTTCAACCGTATTGGCGAAGGTAGGTGGTTCTGGATTGGCAATGATAGCTTCAATTTCAGCCTGATGGCGCCTGATGCCTTCAAGAACGGCAGGTTTGAAATGCTCCTCCTTTATTTTTTCAAAAGGAGGAGCCTCAAAGGGAGTTTTCCAAGTTGAAAAGAAGGGATTTTCGGCTTCACGGCGGGATGTTTTCTGGCCTGAGCAGGCCACCATTACCAGAAGAGCCAGCATGATTAAAACGATAAAATGAAGGCTTTTCATCCTTTTCTCCTCAAAATAAAAATTGAAAGAATAATTTTAACCCGAATCGAGGGGATAAACAATTATGAGGGTAGGACTTTATTCAGATTGATTGCAGGCAGCTCTCTCTATATTTTTTTTCATGAGCCAGGAGCCACCTCTTTCGCCATAGACCTCCCCCATAGCCAACGAGGCTACCCTGAGCTCCAATAACTCGATGGCAGGGGATAATAATAGCGATGGGATTGGCCCGATTGGCTGCCCCGATGGCTCTAAAGCCTGTTTCCCGGCCCAGACTCCTAGCCAGATCTTTATAGGAAATAGTTTCGCCATAAGGAATTTTCAACAAAGATGACCAGACAGCCTCCTGAAAGGGAGTTCCCTTATAAACCAGGGGAAGATCAAATTCTTTCCTTGTGCCTGTGAAATATTCCATCAGCTGTCGTTGAACCTCAAATAAAAAGGGATGAGAAAATAAAGACATGCCCTTGAGGCGATTAACAAAAGTCAGGCCATGAAGAGCTTTCTCAGAAAAACAGATTTCCAGGGGACCAAGAGGCGAAAAGAAATAGCCAAAATATAAATTCTTGCCTCTTGCTTCTACCTGGCTCATTTCCCCCGTCCTGATTGGACTGATATATTAGTGGCGGAGAGGGTGGGATTCGAACCCACGGTCCCGGTTTCAGCCGGGACAAGCGCTTAGCAGGCGCTCCTGATAGACCACTCCAGCACCTCTCCGCTTCTCAGGCCTTTTTTATTTTATCACGAAAGGCCACAATTGCAATCACCTCATCGGGGTAAAAAAGGCCAGGAAAAATATTGCCAGATTAATTGGTAATCCATCTATCAGCAGAAAGGCCATTTTTCAGGCCGGGCCTCATAGCCTTTTCTTTGCCCAAAGGACCTTGATTCTGGCGGAGGGAGAGGGATTCGAACCCCCGTTCCGGGATCACCGGAAAGCGGTTTTCAAGACCGCCGCCTTAAACCACTCGGCCATCCCTCCAGCCCTTTATTTTAGCGACTGCTTTTAATGAAGGCAATAAGAGAAAGGTTTTCAGGAAGAGCTCGCCTGAAATAAGTGTTTGCGGCGCATTTTTATTATTTAATTCACCTTTCTTCGCCAGAAAAGTTTTCTCCGATGAGTAAAGGAATTTTATTCATTTCGTGGGGCCGGGCTTGAGGCCTCCGGTAAACCCCATGGTCAGAGAAGCATAAAAACTACATAAAACCATTTTCCTCCCATCAAAGGTCATGAAGAGAATGAGCTTTTTTCCATTTTAAAATGAGAGCCAACCCCTTCTTGAACTTTATTTTTCCTGAATTAAATCCAGCCAGGATGAACCTGATGAAGAAGCCTCAATATTTTAAATCAGATTATCAGGAGAAGAACAGGCCTGAAAAAAGGATGGTTCAGAAAATAAGGCGGAATAAAGGGCTCAGAGGGGCTCTTCTGGCTCGAGTTTTTCCAGTCCATCCATATAGGGGCGTAAAGCTTCAGGGATGATTACGGAGCCATCAGCCTGCTGATAGGACTCAAGCAAAGCCGCTACCGTGCGTCCTATGGCCACCCCTGAGCCATTGAGGGTATGAACAAATTCAGGTTTAGCTTTTGGTTCCCGGCGAAAACGGATGTTGGCTCTCCGGGCCTGAAAATCAAGACAGTTGGTAACCGATGAAACTTCCCGATATTTCTTTTGTTCAGGAAACCAGATTTCCAGGTCATAGGTTTTCGCGCCAGCAAAGCCAAGGTCTGCTGTGCACAGGGCCACAACACGGTAATGCAGGCCAAGTCTCTTCAGAACTTCTTCGGCATCAGCTGTCATTTTTTCCAGTTCTTCCATGGATTTTTCAGGTAAAGTGAAGGCCACAAGCTCTACCTTGTTGAACTGATGCTGCCTGATGAGCCCCCTGATATCCTTCCCATAGGAGCCAGCCTCGCTGCGAAAACAGGGAGTATAGGCCACAAATCGCTGGGGCAATTTTTCTGCGGCCAGAATTTCATCCCGGTAAAGATTGGTAAGGGGAACTTCAGCCGTGGGAATAAGATACCACCGTCTTCCTCTGAGTTTAAACAGGTCCCGTTCGAACTTGGGTAAATTTCCCGTGCCAATCAAACAGTCTTCATTGGCAATAAAAGGTGGAAGAATCTCCCGATAGCCCTTCTCTCTGGTATGAATATCCAGCATGAACTGGATGAGGGCTCTTTCCAGCCTGGCTCCGGCCCCGACATAAACCGTAAAACGTGAACCAGCCAGCCGGGCTGCTCTTTCAAAATCAAGAAGACCAAGTTTGCGGCCTATTTCCCAGTGAGGTAATGGGTCAAAAGAGAACTCAGGCGGCTGGCCAAAGCGTCGAATTTCCACATTATCTTCTGAGCTTGAACCCAGGGGAACCGATTCATGGGGGAGATTGGGAATCCTCAGGAGAAAATCGCGAATTTTCTCTTCAAGGGTTTTAAGCTCTTCCTCCTTCTTCTCAATCTCCTCGCTCGTGCGCCTCATCTCTTCGATCAGCGGCGTAACCTCCTGCCCCTGCTGTTTAAGCCGGCCAATCTGTTTAGAAGCCTGATTCTGGCGCGAGCGAAGCTCATCAACCTCCTTTTGCAGAGCTTTCTTTTTTTCTGCCAGAAGAATCAGATGGCTTAAATCAATTTTAATCCCCCGCATAGCCAGACGAGCCTCGACCTCTTCTCTTTTTTCAAGAATAAAGCGAAGATCCAGCATGACCTGAGAATTATAGCATAAAATCGGCTTTAGGGTTCAAAACGAATCGGTGGCTTTTAATTAAATACGGCCTTTGATTAAATCAGGTTTCGCCGGCTTTGGACGTGAAGAAAGAGAAATCCAGGAATCTGGGGGGCGGAAAAGTTTTTTGTTCTTAGGACTAATTAAATGTAAATAAATGACCTGAGTTGGCCTTAAAATTAAGTTTCTTCTGAAACTCTTAACAAAAGACTTTCTCCAGCTCCACTGATACCTCTATTTTCCCAAATTGATCTCAAATTGTCTCAAATTGATCCCGCAAAAACGCAAAAAAGCTTAAATGGAAATCCGGCCAGAAAGTGAGCTCTAATCACAATAGTCTCTCCTGGGGTATTGCCTTATTTTGCCAATTTTATGAAGTCTGAATTCAGACCGGGCAATTGCCGCTGGCTTCATTTTTTCTCAAAATTAAGCCCGGGTGGTTGAAACTCTGACTGCTCTCTGGGATAATTTTGATTTAAGCCGAATCAAATGAAAAGCCGGAAAAAATTCTTTTATCTTCTCCTTTCCCTGATAATTTCGGCTGCCCTCATCTTCCTTCTTATCTCTCAGATTTCCACCCAGGAACTTACTTATACCTTAAAAAACCTTTACCTCCCTTCCCTCGTCATTTATATGCTAATCAGTTTAACAGGGGCTCTAATAAGGGCCTGGCGCTATCAATTGTTACTTCAGCCAGCCAGGGTGAGCTGGCCGGGAATTCTTCTCGTCACCTTAGTCAAGAATTCCCTGGTTGATTTACTTCCGGCTCGTCTGGGCTCCCTTTCCTATATTTATCTTCTCAATCGCCGTCTCGGTCTGGCCTTCGAACCGGTAACCTCGTCCTTCATTGCCGCCTTTTTGCTTGATTTCCTGACCCTTAGTCCTTTTCTCATCGCCGCCATTCTTTCTGTTGGCCTGGGGGTTGATGCTGTGGCCTCACCTGTGGTTCTGGCCCTGGCCCTGCTCTTCTTTCTCCTGGTTATTCTGGCTTTCATCCTGCTAATCCCTCTGGCCAGGATAATTTTTCAGATTTACTCTTTTCTCGGGCTCAGGTTCAAACTCGATAGGAAAAATTGGTTTCAAAAATCCCTCGAAAAGTTCAGGGAAACGATTGATGTTCTTCGGTTCACTCGAAATCAGAGCTCTTCCTGGCTGATTCTCCTCCTTTCTTTTTTCATTCGTTTGGCCAAATACGTTTCCCTTTTCTTTTTGCTTCATGCCCTGCTGCGAATTCATGGTTTCAGCCTGGCCGAACTGAGTTTCTGGCGATTAATCCTGGGAACAAGCGGTGCTGAACTTACTTCAGCTCTTCCCATTAAAGGCCTGGCTGGCTTTGGAACCTGGGAATCGGCCTGGGCCCTGACCTTCCGTCTCATGGGCACAGAAAAAAATATAGCCATCCTTTCCGGTCTGGGCATCCATTTTCTCACGAACCTTTTTGAATATTCCTTGGGTATTGCCAGTCTTTTTCTTTTAGCTTTGCCCCATTTCCGTCCCAATCTATCTCAAGGAGAAAGAGGATGATTGCCCTTAATCATGTCTTCCCTTTTAGCCTCAGAGATTTTGAGCTGATTCTCGAGGCCGCCCTGAGTCAAGGTGGTGATTTTGCCGATATCTTCATGGAGTATCGCCATTATCAGGCTGTAGTTATGGAAGAGGATATTATTAAGGAAACAAGCGAAAGCATTATTCAGGGAATCGGTATCAGAGTTATCAGCGGGGAAAAAACCGGCTATGCCTATACTAATGACATCAGCTATGAAAAAGCCCGTCAGGCTGCCCTGACAGCCGCCGCCATCGCCTCCTCCCCTTCCCCGACCAGAATCAAAGCTCTATCTTCCCAGGAAATTAAACATAACTTCTACCCCCTTAAAATTTCGCCTGATAAACTTGAGCTCGAAAAGAAGGTGGCTCTGGTCAAAGAGGTTTACTCTGCCTGTCTTGGTTTTGACCGGAAAATAATCAAGGTTAAGGTGGCTCTGGGAGATGTGGTCCAGTCGCTGGTCGTGGCCAACTCCGAAGGGCTTTATGTCGCGGAAACAAGGCCCATGATTCGTCTGAGCTCGCTGGCCATTGCTGAGGACAGGGGCAAGCGGGAAATTGGCTTCGCTGGAGCAGGCGGCCGCATTGGTTATGACTATTTTGCTGAAATTTATCCCCCTCGCCAGCTGGGTGAAGAGGCAGCTCAGGAAGCCCTGAAGCTTCTTGAAGCCGTGGAGCCGCCAGCTGGAGAAATGCCTGTGGTTCTGGCAGCTGGACACAGCGGTGTTCTGGTCCATGAAGCCGTAGGCCATCTGCTGGAAGCTGATTATAATCGAAAAAAGACCTCGATTTTCTGGAATAAGCTCGGCCAGAAGGTAGGCAGTCCTCTCGTCCGGATCATTGACGACCCGACAATTCCCAATTTTCGGGGCTCCTATAATGTGGATGATGAGGGGACACAGCCTAAACCGGTCATTTTGATTGACCGGGGTGTTGTCGCCGGCTATCTCCAGGATCGACTATCAGCCAAACTGATGGGGCTGCCTTTAACTGGCCATGGTCGCCGCCAGGATTTTACCTGTTTTCCCCTGCCCCGGATGTCCAATACCTATATTGACAGGGGTGAACATTCGCCTGAAGAAATAATTAAGTCAGTGCGCAAGGGCATATATGCAGAAAGGTTCGAAGGTGGTCAGGTTGAGGATTCAGGCAAATTCACTTTTACCATAAGTTCAGGCCGGCTCATTGAAGAAGGCCGCTTGACGGCACCCATTAAGCAGGCAACCCTGATCGGGATGAACATCGATATCCTTCAGAATATTACCATGGTCGGCTCGGATCTGGCTTTCAGCCCTCAAATTGGAACCTGCAGCAAAGAGGGACAGGAAGTTCCGGTCAGCGATGGCTGTCCAACCCTGAAAATTGAAAAAATGACTGTGGGGGGACAACTATGACTTCGGAGAAAAACTGTCATCTGGAGAAAGAGATAAAGGATTTGCAGCTGCTGGCTGAAAGGCTGGTCAGCTATGGTCAGAGTCTGGGGGCCGATGAGGTTGAGGTAGCTGTAGCCACTGGTCGGGAATTTTCGGTTAATGTCCGCCTTCAGGCTATTGAGGATTTAACGGAGGCCAATTTTCGTTATCTTTCCCTGAAAGTTATCAAAGAGAAGCGAGTTGCTTCGGCCAGCTCTTCTGATCTTTCCCTGGAAACCTTAAAATATTTAATGAAAACCGCGGTCAAGCGAGCTGAGCTTGCCAGTCCTGATGATTGTGCTGGATTACCTGATTCAGTTGAGCCTTACGTTGATCCTGCCTCTCTCAACCTTTTTGATCCTGAAATTGCTCAGCTCGAACCAAAAGAAAAGATTAATCTGGCCCTCCAGACAGAAAAAATAGCTCTGGCTGATCCAAGAATTACCAATTCCCATGGAGCAAGCTTTGGCACTTCTGAAGGAGCTTTCATTCTGGTCAATTCCGCTGGCTTTTCTGGATTTTATAAAGCCACCTCCTGCAGCCTCAGCGTCGGACTTCAGGCAGGCGACACAGATGACCGTGTGGAAGATGGCTGGTTCAGCTCGAAGCGCTTTTTTTCTGAGCTTGAGCCTCCTGAAGCCGTGGCCAGGAAAGCCATTGAACGAACGGTCAGATTGTTAAAGCCAAGAAAAATTAAAACGCAGTCGGTTCCAGTTATTTTTGAACCAGCCCAGACGTCCTGGCTTCTAGGTTTCCTCTTTACCTGTGTGGCTGGAACTTCCATTTACCATCGGGCTTCCTTCCTGGTCGATAAGCTTGGTGAGAAAATTGCCAGTGACCAGATTACTGTTATCGATGATGGTTTGATGCCGGGAAAGCTCGGCACCAGGCCCTTTGATTCAGAAGGCGTGCCCACCCGCAAAACTGTGGTCATTGAAGCTGGCATTCTGAAAAATTATCTCTGCAATACCTACGCTGCCCGGAAGCTCAATCTGAATTCCACTGGTAACGCTGAGGGGGGAGGCATTGGCCCCAACAATTTTTATCTTCTTCCCGGAAAATCTTCCCCTGAAGAGATTATCGCTTCCCTCGATAAGGGATTGATTCTGGTTAAGACTATAGGCCACGGATTGAATCCGGTCACTGGAGACATTTCCCGGGGAGCCTTTGGTCTCTGGGTGGAAAAGGGTGAAATCCTTTATCCAGTCTCAGAAATAACTATTGCCGGCAATCTAGCTGAAATCCTTAAGAGTATCGAGCTTATCGGCTCGGATTTAAAATTTGAAACAGCTGTTTGCGGTCCGACCATCAAAGTTGCTGAGCTGACGGTGGCCGGTGAGTGAAACGGTTGAAATGAATGACACTTTCTAAGGGTCGTTTGGGCACATGAAGGCGGCCTTCGTCGTCCAGCCAGTAACGGATTGACCCCTGAAATTTTTCGACTATCGGGCTTTCAGCCGGATAACCCAGCGCCAGAACACAATCAACACGATAATTTTCAGGAATTTCCAGAAGGGAGGCAATTTTTTCCCGGTTAATGGAAATTAGCCAGCAGCTACCTATACCTTCCGCCCAGGCCGCAAGAATCATATTTTCCATGGCAGCCCCGACATCATATTCATAGCCCTGAGAGCGAAGGGAAAGATTGACCAGCGTGATGATGTAGGCCACTGGCTCCTGACCTGGCCTGGGATTCCCCCTGGGGCTAATGTAAGCAGCCCATCTTAGATGGGGAAAAAGGGAATGGCAGAGTCGAGGCTCGTCAACTACAATAAATTCAAGGGGCTGCTGGTTGCCGGCTGAGGGGGCTAAGCGGCCGGCATTAACAATGCGCTCGAGCTGTTCCCGGGAAAGAGGTTCTGGTCTGAATTGCCTGATTGTCCGACGACTTATAATCAAATCATAAAAATTCATGGTTTACCCCTGATGAAGAATCTCCTTTATTTTGCGGGCATAAAGACGGCTTTCTTCGTCAGGTGTAACCAATTCGATAGTCCTGGGGTCAGAAAGGCCAAGTCCGAGTTCAATGGCTCGAGCAATCTGCTCCTGTTCGGTTATCTTCTTGCCCATGATGGCCTCATTGGAACCAAGCTCCTTGAGAACGGCCAGGCCAACCATATCCACAGCCACCCGGTCGGTGCCAGCAATAAACACATTGGCCTCAGCTCTTTTACCTGTGCTGGGACCACCATCAACAAAGGCTTCGACACCATCCAGGATAATGAGCTGAGGTTTATAACCCAGATTGATTTCGGCAATCATCCGTCTCATGTCCGGAGAGCGATGCAATTCTCTCATTAATCTTTTGGGCGTCAGGCCAACGGCCAGCTTCAAAGACATGGTAAAAACGCCCCCGAAGCCATGGGTTTTAAGACAGCAGGTGGAAATAATCCAGGGAGCATCAACAACAACTCTGGGAATAGCAAAACCTTCAGACCAGTGGATGCCTTCGGGTTTAAACCAGACCCAATCGGCTTCATCAAGTTCTTCAAAATTGATAACCTTGAAGTCAAGTTCTCTGGCCAGATCAAAAATACCCTTTTCTGCCATTACCCTCGCTGTGGGCGGCGGCCCGCTTCTTTCACCCAGAGTAATGGGGCCAGCCTGCCTTCGCCTTACCTCCTCGATGATGGCTGTCAGGGTATCATTGTGGGTTGAGCCAGGAGCTGGATCCGAAGTATTAAAATTGGGTTTGATGAAAACAGGCACTTGCTTGAAGGGAGCTACATCAAGAAGCTCAAATGACTTTTTTACGCCATCTTTCCTGTCTTTTGTCCTGATCAAAGCTACCCTGACTTTCTGAGCTGCGCCGGAGAATTGTTTTCTTTTCAGACCTGACTTAATGGCTGAAGATTTCCGAGAGCCGAAATGATTGAAAGCAGCCAGCGGGAGGGAGGCCATGGCCGAGGCTGAAAGCCGGAGGAAATCCCTTCGCTTCAAACTTTTTTCATCCTTAATCACCCCTGCCTCCTTTTTTAAGGCCTATTTTTTGTAATTTCATTTATATCTTCCCAATTATTTAGCCAGAGCCGGCCGGCGACCTGTGACTGGCGAAAAGAAAGGACACCACATATTAGCATATTCTTATCTTAAAGCTTATATTTATTTTACCATTTCTTATGAAATCTGACATGATTTAGTTTCTGGTTGTTGTGAGCTTAAAACTCCATCATTTCAGGGCTTATTCTTAAAAATTGGTCTGATCTGAAAGGTCTTTCATCATAATCAGGGGGCCTTCTTTTTGCCTTAATAAGCTTTTATCTCAGCCACAAAACTGGGTATCATAAAATCCCACCCTGAATAACTTTGACAGGAGATTCTCATTCAATTTTGAAATTCCTTTGGAGCTCATTTAGATTTTTATAATTTATTGATTTTAAAAGAAATTGAGCTGATATAAGCCCTATAAATCGCCCTACTCTTTATACCACACTTTTTACGGAAGAGCTTCATTTGAATCGGCTTCCTAAACAATGATTAAAATTAAGCGCGATTGAGCAGAAAAAAATATCAAATTTCTCTTTTTCTTGTTTCTTATAGCGGCATCTCAAATCAGCCGGGGTTATGACTCAGGCACCGGTATAGTAAAAAAATATTTAGATAAAGCCGGTAAAAAGGCCTTATTTTCAGGATAAATCAAAAATATTTTGAGTTGCTTTCTGGCCGTCCCCCTTTATTTCCCATAAAAGCAAAAATTCAGGAATCTTTATTATTTGGTAGCTGTTTTAAAGGCTCTGGCGCCTTGAGAGTAAAAAAAGCATTGAAAATGAGGATGGTGAGGCCAGCTAAAAAATACATGGCTCGATAACCAAAAAGGTCAGAAAGCCAGCCGAAAAAGGGCGAACCGAGCCCCATGCCCGCATCAAAAAGGGAAAGATACAGACTCAGGGCGAATCCTTTATTCTCCCGGCCAAGAGTATCAATAACATAGGTGCTTAGAGCCGGAAAAATCAGCCCCTGACCAAAGCCACCAATAAAACCAGCTAAAATCAGCATCCAGAAATTTCTGACCTGCGAGAGAAAAAGAACATTGAGGCCGATGACGAGGGCGGCCGGAAAAATAACTTTTTTCCGGCCATAGCGGTCAGATAGGCCTCCTCCCCAGAAACGAGTTAAAATAGCAGCCAGAGAGAAGGTGACAAAAAAAGGTCCGACATGCTCCAGGCCTATGGAGCGACTGAAAAGAGCCACAAAATTAACCATGGCTCCCCTGATGGCACCATGAACTAAAGGCAGAGAAGCCATGAGGAAAATTATCAGAGGTTTCAAGCCTTCCAATTTTAACATGGCCTCCTGGCTTCCATTTTTTTTGCTGGGCGAAGGGGCTGTTTCCCTGGTTATTAAGATACAGGCAAAGGAGGCCAGAAGAAAAATAAAGCTCAGATGGAAAAGCCAGCTGAAACCGAATCGCCTGACTACTTCTTCGGCTAAAAGCGGACCAAGGGCACTGGCGACAAGGCCGGCCACACCGACAATGCCCATGGAATGGGCCAGTCTTTCCACCGGCGCCAGGTCAGAGCACATGGTAATGGTGGCGGTCATGCTTATTCCCCACCCGAGTCCCGTCAAAGCCCGGAGAAGGAGCGGGAAAGCGCCGGCATCCCGGACAAGGTGAAAAAGAGGAACGGTAAACAGGAGAAGTAAAATGCCGGCCAGGGAAACAAGACGCCTTCCCTTTTCATCAATGAGTCGACCAAAAATGGGCCTGACGCCAATGGCCATGACACTATGAATGCCCATAATAAGGCCGATCTGGCTCTTAGAAGGGCTGAATTGCTGTAGAAAAAGGGGCAGAAGAAAGAAAAGGCTAACACTCATAAAAAGGAAAAAATAACCAAGGAGGGCTACAAGGAAGGGCCTTGTCCAGAGAGAATCGCTTTTCTCGGCCATTTTCTCATCAGCTGAAAAGATGTGAAATAAAGAAAAATTTTAGCTTAAAGCATTGAACTCATCAATAATGGGTCAATAATAAGTTACCTTCATTGTTGCGGATAAGCTTATTAGGATTGTTTTAATTTCCCTGAAATAGCTACTTTTAGTAGTAATTAACGGAACTTTATTTTTAAAAACTTTCTGAAATGAGAGGCAGGCCTAAAGCTGACTGGATGAATTAGAAAAATTGATAACTTCTTCTTTTGGAAACTAAAAGGCCAATTTATCTCAGCCCTGGAATTCTAAATTAATTTTAGAATTTGTAGCCGATCTTGCGGAGAAATTCTTTCCGATATTTTATGTCTTCTTCTCCTTCAATTCCCCTGGTTTTAACCCCATCAATTACACCCAGGATACCTCGTCCTGTTTCTGTTTCGGCAATAATGACCTCCACGGGGTTGGCTGTAGCACAGAATATCCGGCAGACTTCAGGCACATTTTTAATGGCATTAAGAATATTAATGGGGTAACCATTTTCCATGAAGATGATGAAGCTATGGCCGGCACCGAGATTCAGGGCATTTCTCCTGGCGAGGTCAATAAGCTTTTCATCATTGCCAGAATAACGGACCAGAGCCGGGCCAGAAGATTCACAGAAGGCCAGACCGAATCTCAGATGGGGTGCGGTGGTGACTATAGCCTCATGGATATCCTCAACCGTTTTTATAAAATGAGACTGGCCAAGAATAAAATTCATCTCCTCCGGCTTCTCAATTTTAATTACCTTTATCTCCATGCCCACCTCCTGAAAATTTTCCTATTTGATTAATTTTTATCATATTTTATCTTTCTTCCTTGTTTTTGCCAATAAAATGTGGAAAAGTTCTGAGGCAATTATCCACTCAGATCAAGTGTAATTATTTCTATGTAAGCGTTTTTATTCCTATGGAAGCATTTTTATTTCTGGGAAGGCATTCAGTTTCCATCTCAGAAGCTTCATTTCTCATGATTTACCTGGATTCGGCAGAATTAGATTCTGGAACGTACAGAAAAGAAATTCGGGCCGATTTCTTGCATGAAATTGAGCCATCATGAAATTCAGCAAATAGGAAATCTGGAAAATATGAAAGAAGGCCCCATTTAATAACATAAAACCATTAAAGGTTCTTCCGACTTTTTTGTAGGTAAAAATAGAATTTTTTGTTATACATTTTAGCCAGATTGCCCCCCGCTGGTTCATTGCTCATCAGTCTAATCAAATGAATATAAAAATCAAAATAAATAAGTACGAGACCCTTTCGAGAGAGTTTCATTTGAAACTCCGCATCTAAAGGCTATTTACACCCTTTCTTAAGCCTTTAATTTCACAGTTCACCCATACAAAACCAAGAGTAGGGCTATTTAATAATAAGGCAAAAAATAGAAAAAATAGACATCAATTAGCTAAATACATAAGATGACGGTAATTCTGAATAAGATTACACTAATTCTGAATATGCAGGATAACACTAATTTTTAAATAGATAACATTAATTTTAAAAGTAATATAATGGAGGTTTTTCCGTAAAAAGCCTGGTAATTCGTTGAATCTATAAGGCCCCTATTTCTTTTAAAATCAATAATATATGAATTTTGAGCCAGCCAAAATCCTTTCTAAAATTTTAAGAATGATTTCTTCTTATTCTAAAGTTTAAAAAGGAACTAAAAAAGGGCTTTAAAAAGTCCGCCCTTTACTCTGATACAGGCGCTAACCTGGCCAAAAAAGATAGATGTTCATGATAAAAAAGCGTCAAATCCACCAAGCTTTTAAGAATGAATCCAGGTTGGAATATTTTATGATAACCACAGAACAAATAGAAAATAAAATCAGTAAATATGTAAGATGGCACAAATTTTTAATTTTAATTGGAGGGAGAGATGGCGTTAAAAGAGGACAAAAATAAGGTAAATAAGTATGGTGGCACCAATTTTGTGGTGGCACCAATTTTGGGGAAAGGTGCTGGCTGTTTTGGGGTTAGGGGAAATTTAGCAAAGGGGGAATTGAAGGAGGGTCTAGCCTTGCACAGCCAGCGAAGCAAGGCTATTAGTTAAATAATAGCATATTTATTGCTAAATTCAAGGGCTATTTGCTTTTTTGTCAAAAAATTTTTTCCACCTGCAGGAATGTCCATGACATTTTTATCCTTCCCTCGACCAGATTTATTTTCTAGTCTTTTCTAAATATCTTTTACTTTTTTTATCTCTTTTTTATTTCAATCTTTCTCTTCCCTGATCTTTTCTCTGGTCTCTTCCGATTTTTCCTAAAACTTTTCTCTGACTTTTTCCTGAATCTTTTCCTGAACCCCCTTTTTTCTCAATTAAAATCCAGTCCTGGCCCTTAGCCATTTTCAAACAGAGCAGCTTCACTTCTTCCTGTTTTTAACCTTTTTCTTAATCTCTTCTTTCCTTTATTAACCTCTTTTTCCTATCTATTCAATTTCTACTTTGGATTATAAACTAACAGCTTCTCGTTCCTGGCCGCAAGCCCCTAGATTTCAAGTCTCTGTTTTTCTAATCAGTCATTTCCTAGGATAAGGCGGAACAGGAGGAAGCTTCTTTTCCTTGGTCTTCAGCTCTTCCAGAATGAGCTCAATAGCTTTGTTTAATTGATCATCAATTCCCTCAAACTCTCTGGCCGGGTCATTATCAACATAAATATCGGGCTCAACTCCATGACCTTCAATAATCCACTGCCCTTCAAGACCATAGGTAGCAAATTCTGGTTTGTTCAGAAAGCCACCGTCGAGCAGGGGCAAAGTTCCTCTGATACCAATTACTCCCCCCCAGGTTCTTTTGCCCACAAGCTTGCCCAGATTCATCTTACGGAAACGATAGGGGAAAATATCGCCATCGGAAGCGCTGAATTCATCAATCAGGCAGATCTTCGGCCCCCAGAGCAGGGCTTCAGGATCAGGCGTGGGCACACCTCCTCTGGCAATATCCACCATATGAACCTCCCGGGCCAGGCGCTCAATTATCATTGGGGAAACATTACCTCCGCCATTGCCCCGGACATCGACAATCAGAGCTTTCTTTCTGAGCTGGGGATAGAATTGTTTAACGAATTCGTTCAACCCCCTCACGCCCATATCGGGAATGTGAATATAGGCCACCTGCCCTCCTGTCGCTTTATCCACAATTTCTCTTTTGCTTTCAACCCAGTTGTAATAATAAAGGGCATTCTCGTTTTCAATGGGAATAACTGTAATTTCTCTCGCTCCTTTCTCTTCTGGCCGGCTGTTAATTTTTAATCTGACCTGTTTCCCGGCAGTATTAACCAGGGCCTCATAAATGTTATTCATCTCTTTTACGGAGCGGCCATTCACGGCCAGAATGAAATCCCCTTCCCTGACATTAAGGCCAACTTCAGTTAAAGGCGAGCGCAAATTCTTATCCCAGTTTTGACCTTTAAGGATTTTCTTAATCTGATAATAACCTGAGGCATCTCTTACCAGCTGGGCGCCCAGCATGCCCACACTGATTCTTTTAACCTGAGGTAAATCGCCTCCACCGACATAGGTATGACCGGCATTGAGTTCACCAATCATTTCGCCAATGACATAGGTCAGATCAGCCCGATGATTTACGGCTTCAGCCAGGGGCTGATATTTTCTCTTGACACCCTCCCAGTCAACACCATGAAGGTTGGGGTCATAGAAGAAATCCTTCATCTGGCGCCAGCATTCTTCGAAAATCTGCTTCCATTCGGCCCGCCGATCCAGGACGACTTCAAGACCGCTGAGGTCAAGTTTTTCTTCTATCTTGATCGCCGAGGAGGGAAGATCAATAATGGCATAAGACCTTTCCTGACGGACCAGCATCTTTTTCTGATCGGCCGAAATGACAAAGGCATCAATTGTTCCCAGTTCTTTTTCTTCCTGATTTTTGAGGTCGTAAAAGCAGAGATAACTTTTCTGGTCGAGGGGCTTTCTTTTAAGGTAATAGAGCCTGTCGCCGGCGGAAGCCAGCCTGGAATAATCAGCCACTTCAATGGGCAGGGCTATTATTCTCTGATTTATCCCTTCAGGGTCAACCTTTATCGGGCTGACTTCTTTTTTCTCGGCTGGTCTGGCCGAAGAAGACTGGCTTTCCCGGCCTGCTTTCTCCTTAACTTCGCCCTTACTGGCTTCACTGGCTGAAGTAGCTTCCTGCGGCACAGCGACCTCGTCGCTTTTTGGTTCGAAGGGCGACTTCTCAGCCGCCGAAAGAGTTACTAAATAAATCCGGCTCATGGCCAGATAGGCATGATTGAATTCGGTGCGGCTATAAACTGGGTTAAAATCGCGGTCTGAAACAAAGAAAAGATAGCGACCATCGGAACTGAAAGCCGGGCTATAGGAATTGTACCAGGCATCAGTGACTTCATAGGTCTTTCTGGTCTCGACAGAATAAAGATAGAGCCTGGTCATACCTTCAACTTCAGGCCTGGCATAGGCTATCCAGCGACTGTCAGGAGACCAGGCATAAGAATCGATTTCCCAGGCTTTAGCCTTAACCACCTCCACCACCTCACCCGTTTTAATATCCACATAATTAAGGCGAAAGGCTCGATCATCCCAGAGAATTTTCTGACTGTCTGGCGACCAGAGCAGATTATATTTATAAGTATCGCCCCCTCTGGTTAACTGCCTTTCCGGGCCTGATCCATCCTGAGGAATAATATAAATTTCCTCGCGGCCAGTCCGATCGGAGATATAGGCAATCCAGCGGCCATCGGGTGACCAGCGAACGTTACGCTCATGAATGCCCGGGGTTTGAGTTAAATTTCGAGTTGGACCATATTTTTTAGGAACGGTAAAAACATCACCGCGAGCCCCAAAAACAGCTCGCTGGCCATCAGGCGAAATGTCAAAGGTATGGATTCTTTCAGCGACCTTAACTATCTCCGTTCGACCTGTAACCTGGTCATCTGCAATAATCACCGGAACGCGGGTCGTTCTTTCGCTCTTGAGATCGAAACGATAAATATGGCCACCGCATTCAAAAACAATGGCTTCTGGGCCGAGGGAGGGGAATTTAATATCAAAATCCTTAAAATCAGTTAATTTTCTCGTCTGTTTCGTAGCCAGCTCATAAACATAAAGGTTCATGCGCTGGTTTTCATCCCGGTCTGAAAGAAAGTAAATTTTATCGCCGCTCCACATGGGAATGATATCCAGGGCCGGATTGTTGGTGATGTTTTCAATCTTTCTGGTTTTGAAATCATAGATCCAGATGTCATCAGCCATGCCGCCTCGATATCTTTTCCAGGTCCGGAATTCCCGGAAAATACGATTGTAGGCCAGCTTCTGGCCATCGGGTGAAAAAGAACAGAAACCGCCCCGGGGCAAAGGAAGCTGTTCAGGGAGTCCGCCCTGTCGGGAAACAAGATAAAGCTGGCCATTAAAATCATTCCATTCTCTCATCCGCGATCGGAAAATAATCTTTTCGCCATCCGGGGTCCAACCCATGACGATATTATTTGGCCCCATGCGGTCAGAAATATCATCGCGGCTCAAAACAGGAGTATAGGTCAGTCGGACTGGAATTCCACCTTCAGCCGGAATGAGATAGACCTCGCGATTACCATCATATTCGCCGGTGAAGGCAATAAAGCGACCATCAGGCGAGAATCGGGGAAAAGCCTCATAACCATGATGGCTGGTGAGCTTGCGAGCAACGCCACCTGAAGCAGGAACAAGATAGAGATCGCCCGCATAGGTAAAGACAATTTTATCTCCATGAATGGCAGGAAAACGAAGAACCCTGGCTTCTTCCGGTGCCATGGCTGGCCAGGCTGTAAGGAGACACAAGATTAAAAAGACAAAAAACCGGAAAATCCGCCTGGCCTGGTTTGCTTCCCTAATAATAAAAATATCATTCATAATAACCCCCTTTTATTTAGTTTCTGCGTAGCAATGTCAATGAACAACAATGTTCACAATATAATCGCGCTTGCTGAAAAATTCAATTCCGGAAAGAATTATTTTATTAAATAAAAATTGCGGGGATAGCCATCAACCCAGCGACAGCCCTCCTTAGTAAAAACAGCCTGATCTTCAAGACCGAAGGTAACCTTCGCCCTATTCCACTCAGGTATTTCTCCAGTCACACTCAATTCAATGGCATAAACAGTGTTGGGATAAAGAGGATGTTCCCCTGTTCCCGGGACAAATTCCTGTTTTTCTACCATGCCAATGGTCAGCCCAGAATTATGACCATAAAAGCCAACGGAGTGAGTGTAAATACGTGGGTTAAGACCTTCTGCCTGACCTTTTTTCAGGGCAGCCTGCAAAATTTCATTGCCTGTTCTTCCTTCTTTAAATTCGCCCATGAGGATTTCCTGGAGTCGGTTTCCCTTTTTCAACAGTTCTTTGAGACCGGCCGGGGCATCAGCTTCACCCAGCCGGCAAACATAGGCTAAATGTTGCATATCTGTGGCCAGGCCAAGATAGCGAAAGCCAACATCACAATGAAGAACATCCCCGCGGCGAATGACTCGGTCCTGTTTTCCGTAGCGCTCCATATTTTCAGGCGAACGAATGATATCGATAGATGGTTGAAACCAGGGTTCCAGGCCCAGGCTAAGGAGCCTCTTCCTTATCCACCAGACCACCTCATCTGATGTGGTCACATCAGGAATGATGACCTTATTCGAAAAAAATTCTTTAATCAGGTCATGGCCAATACCCACTAGATGGCGATAAAGACTCAGTTCCCGGGGACTTCTGGTCTCCAGCCAGTCGATACAGACTTTTTCGGCCGAAACAATTTTCTGACTGAGTTCAGGGCCCAGAGCCTGCTCCAGCTTGGTCTTAAAAAAAGCACTCAAGCCCAGGCCATGGGAAAAATCATCGAAATATTCCCAGTGAAAGGCTGTATTCAGGCCAATATTTTTGGGATTTTTTCCTCGAATGTAATCAGCCACGGCTTGAAGCTGGCCCTCAGCTCCCTTTTTTCTGTAATCCTCAGTAAAGATACTGGTGTACATGGGGCCACAGGTGGATGATCCATGCCAGTTAGCGGTCAATTTCTTAAAGCCTTCTCTGGGGTCATCATGAAAAAGAAGAATCGACAGGCGTCTGGCACTCATCATCGGCTGAACGATAAGAGTCCGATAAACCGGGTCCTCAGCATACTCAAAGCAAATAATCAACCAGAGCTCAATTCCTTCCCGGCGCATAATCTGGGGAAGAAGATTATCGAGTCGCCAGGCCAGGATTTCATTATAGACTTCAGCCTGCTTTTCAGGTGGCAGAATATTGTTTATGTCGCCTACAGAAGACATCTCCCAATTAAGATCCTGACTGGAAAGAGAAGCTAGGCTAAGGAAAAAAATATGGATAAAAATAAAGACAGAAATAAAAGCTTTTGGCCTTAATAGAAGATTCTTTAGCATGGCCTCGCCTCCTCTTTTTTCTTTTTTGCTGATTATATGGATAAAAAATAGCTCTAGCAAGTCGAAGGAAGTTCTTCCATAAAAAGTCCGGTAACTTCTTAGGCTTATATAGGTTTTATTTCATTTAAAATCAATAATTTACAAGATTTTAAACGATCTAAAAACGCCTTCTTGAAATTTAATGGCGATCTTTTGTCATTCTCTCTTTTAGGGTAAGGCTTCATAGAACCCAACTTTTCCTCTGAAATAAGAGCTAATTGAGCTAAAAATAAGTCCAGATAATCAGGATAAAAAATCGCTCGGACCAGGATCGTTTTTAAGAATAAGCCTATAAAGTTGATTAAGTAAACAAAGCCGAGTATAATTTAATAAAGGTTAATTATATGGGGAGATGAAAATCAAAACTTCAATTCTTGAGCTTAAATCCTTCCTATTTAAAGGAGGTGCTTCCGCCTTTATAAAAATCTCTTTCCTTTTCATTTTGTCTTTTTTTCTTTCTGGCTGGATCATCGCTCAAACTAAAAGCGACCAACCTGAAAGACAACAAAACCCCAGAATAAACAGGCTCAAGCCAGGCGAGAAAATTTTAATCGGCATAATTTCACCTGAATTAGAGGAACTATGGTTATCCGGTCAAAAAAAAGAAATCCCTATTGAAATGAGAGAAGAGAAATCCTTATCAGAAGAAGAAATAGCCGAAGCCAGAAAAAGGTTAGCCGAACTGGAAAGAGAAAAAAATATTCTTACGGGAGATTTTTATGGCCTCAATCAATTTGGCCACCGCTATGCACTTATTTTTGATCGCCTCGGTTATATTCGCTACCGTCTGACCAGGATTAATGAAGAAATAGCCGAATTAAGAAAGAAGATAAAAAATAAGCAATAAAAGTAATCAATAAAAATTAAAAAATAATAAAGGAGGGAAAAGATGAAAGCAAAGGAGACAGCCATCGTTTTCATCGAATTTCAGAATGATTTCTGTAAAGAGGGCGGGGCTCTTTATGAGGGCGTCAAAGAACAGATAAAGGCTCAGAATACCATCGCTAATGCCGCTGATTGCCTCCGGAAGGCCAGGGGACGATGCCTGACTTTGCTTGTTCCCATTGTCTTTGAGCCTGAATATTGTGATATGGGCTGTGAGGGTGTTCTTGGACCCATTCACCAAAATGTCGTTAAGACCAGAGCCTTTCGCAAAGGGACCTGGGGCGCTGAAATAATCGATGAACTTAAGCCCACTGACCAGGATATCGTGATTGAAGGCAAAAGAACTCTGGATGCCTTCCATTCAAGCAATCTTGATTTTATTCTTCGAGTTTATGGCATTAAAAATGTGGCCTTCTGTGGCTTTTTGACCAATGTCTGCGTCGAAGGGACAGCCCGTTCAGCCTATGATAAAGGCTACAGGGTCTTCCTGCTTAAGGATTGCTGTGCGGCTCTTTCCGCTGAAGAACAGAAATATGTGGAGGAAAAATTCTTCCCCTATATTGGCGAAGTCCTTACCCATGACGAATTTCTGGCCCGGCTTGAGGATTAAAGAAAGAAGCCGTTAAACTCGGGCTTTAATTTTGCCGTGATATATAGTTTTTTGGATAAATCGCAGTGAAAAGAGCATGATTAATTTCATCTGGAGTTAGTTTCTGTAATTTATGAGGCCTGAGCAGTTAGCCCTTTTTTAACCTGAAAGAGAAAAATATTTAATTTTTGTTGAAGAGAGCTGCTAGTTTTAAAAGCCAATTATTTTGAAACTTTTTCTTTTAGTTCATCCCATTACTTCTTTAATTCCTCTAATAAGTTTCAATAGGCCTGATGAGCAATTGAGACATGGCGGGAATGAACAGATTCATTTTTAAACATTCAATCAAAAGAATCTGGAATTTCAGCGTCGCCAGTAGACAAAATGCCTTTCTTTTTATATAAAAAGTAAACTATGAAATTTATTAATTTCTTCAGTCTTCCGGTATTGAGGTAAAGACCAATGGAGCAATCAGTGCTTTTTTTACCCATTAATCTCGGACCAATAAGATTGAAAAACCGCTTTGTCCGCTCAGCCACCCATGATTTTATGGCCGAAGAAGATGGCACTATTTCGCCCCGTCAATTAGAGCTTTACCAGAACCTGGCTCGGGGTGATATCGGTCTCATCATCACCGGCCATGCCTATGTTTTGCCCTCGGGCAAAGCCAGCCCGCGTCAGATTGCCATCTACGCAGATAGATTTATTCCTGGCTTAAGGCAACTCACCTCCATCGTCCATGAGACTGAATCAAAAATATTTCTTCAATTAAGTCATGCTGGCCGGCAGACAAAGGAAAATATCTGTGGCTGTCAGCCCCTGGCGCCTTCAGCTGTCTATGAACCGGTTTATAAAGTTATGCCTCGAGAGATGACCCAGGCCGAAATTGAGGCGGTCATTCAGGCTTTTATTGCGGCCGCTAAACGGGCCCGGGAAGCAGGTTTTGATGGAGTTCAGCTTCACTGCGCCCATGGCTATCTCCTTTCAAGTTTTCTCTCCCCTTATACCAATCGGCGTCAGGACCAGTGGGGAGGTAGCCTGGAAAACAGAGCCAGAATTATCATAGAAATCCTGCGCGGAATTAAAAAAGAAGCCGGCCAAGACTTTCCCATTATAGCTAAACTCAACTCAAGCGACTATCTTCCTGGTGGTTTCGAGGTGGAGGAAGCCATTGAGGTAGCCAGGATGCTTGAGGCAGAAGGTCTTGCGGCCATTGAAGTCAGTGGCGGTTCAGCTGAGGCCGGCCGGGGTTCCATGTGGCCGGGGGTAAGGCCTGAAGAAGAAGAAGGTTATTTTGTCCCGGCCGCCAGCCTGATTAAAAGAAATGTCCGCATCCCGATAATTGGCCTGGGCGGCCTGCGCACCCTGAGAGTGATGGAAAAATTTGTAGCCCGGGGCGAGGTAGATCTCGTGTCTATGAGCCGGCCTTTTATCCGAGAACCCGATCTCATTCGCCGCTTTGAGCGGGGCGAGGTTCAAGCTTCAAGCTGTATTTCCTGTAATAAATGCTTTAATCCCCGGGGAATTGCCTGTGCAGAATTAAAAAAACAGAAAAATCAGGGATAATTTTAGTCAATGGATTCCGGGAAGCTTTTTTGGAAAAAGTCAGGGGCCGAAAATTTTATAAAATTGCCGGAATAGATTTTTCAGGGAAAAGAAATTATTAAAGGATATAATTGGACATGAGAGAAAGAAGTCTTTCTGGCTTCTGGCCTCGACGCTGAAAATTCTTGCATTTTCAGGAAAATAATTTAAAATAGATTATTCCTTAAAAAAGGAAAATTTAAAGGAAGGAGTTTCAGCATGCAAGGAGATCCCAAATTAATCGAAACCCTTAATTCCTTACTGGCCGATGAGCTAACCGCCATCAATCAATATATGGTTCATGCGGAAATGTGCGAAAGCTGGGGTTATGAAAAACTAGCCAAGGTTATTGAGCAAAGAGCCATTCAGGAAATGCGTCATGCCGAGAAATTGATTCAGCGCGTTATTTTCCTTGAAGGCCGACCTATTGTGAGCGAGCTCCGGAAAATCAATATTGGCGAAGACGTTCCCAAAATGTTTGCTCATGACCACAAGTCTGAGTTTGATGCCATTAAAGCTTACAATGAAGCTATCAAGCTGGCTGGCGAGGTGAATGACTATGCAACCCGGGAAGTTCTGGAATCAATTCTCCAGGATGAGGATAAGCACATCGATGAAATTGAAGAAACTCTGGATCAAATTAAACAGATGGGTCTGGCCATCTTTCTGGCCACCAAAGCTTAATTCATCCCCAAATCTATCCAGGCTTTATTAAATTTAGTTTGATTTTCCAAATTTTAAACATTTAAATCCATAAGGTCGTTTTCAAAGGTAAGGCTGTCATGAACCTCAAAAGGATTTTCATTTTGTTTCTTTTTTCAATTTATATGATATTTTTTATATTTTTCTTCTATATAAAAGCACAGGAAAAAGACAGACCGGCTCCGCCGACCAGTCCCTTGATCATCGATCTAGCCGCCCATCTTATTTCCAAACCTCCCGTGAAGCTGGCCCTGGATCCATTTTATGAGAAATACTGCGATGCTCAGGGAATTCCGGTTATTGCCTCAAAGGAAGTTTCTGATACCGTTCTTCTTATTGCCAGGGATATAATCATTCATATGCTGTCTGAGAGACCTGATATCCGTCTTCAGTTAATCACGGAGGGACAGAAGGTGGGGATAATAGGTGTAAACCAGCAGATGTCAGACATTCCTGAATATAAAAACCTCAAAAAGCCTGAGCTCGGAGATAAAAGACTCACGGAAGCTGAAATCCGCAATTATGATAAGATTCGTCAAATGACGGATGCGGAATACTGGAATCAAAGAGCCCGAGGTCTCGGCGGAGTTTACACTACCTGCGGTGAAGAGAATCTCTTGGGCCTTCCTGGAACTCGCTATTTTGGTGAAAATATTCTGGTTCATGAATTTGCCCACGCCATCCATCGGGCCATCAAGACGGTGGAGCCTCAACTGGCTCGTGCTATTGATAGAGCCTATCTCGAGGCCATGTCTCTGGGACTGTGGAAGGGACATTATGCCTCCAATAACTCGGGTGAATACTGGGCAGAAGGAACGCAGTTCTGGTTCTGGTCAAATTACGCTTATAAGGACGGAGATAAGGTTATTTACTCACCCGCGGATCTGAGAAGCTATGATCCAGCCTTATATGAGCTGCTCAGCCGAGTATATCCAGCCACTCACCAGCTGCCGCTTGATGCCTTTTACCGCTACAATGATAAATACGGTCCGCCGCCGAAGACCAGGCCTGCGACCAAGACTGCTGAAAAATAAGCTTCTCTTTTTGGCAACCTTACGGAAATACTTTTCCCTGTTATTTCTCCAGAAGTAATTTCATTTAAACCATTTCAAATTGCAAAATTTAAATAAAATCAGCCTCATCTTAGCTCAGATATTCCTCCCTGTTCAAATATTCCCTCCAATAAATGGCATCGATGAGAGTCTCTGCGATTCTTCCTCTAATTACTGATTAATTAGATTCGGCTGCAGGATGTAAAGAACCATTCTCTAATTCTGGAGGGACGATTTATTCCAGAAAATTAAATGGAAACTAAAAAACCATGCGGGTTCTGCTCCGGGCAAATCCATCACCTCCTTTAGATTAAGCCCTCAATTCTTCCTGGTCTTCCAGCAAGAAAAAAGCCAGGTGAGGAATTGAATCATCTACCTCCAGAGCTGCGCCGATATTCTAAGGACTTTTATAGCGTCAGGAAAAGCCGGGGCCAAAAGACTTAAATTTCTCTTCCTCGTAGCCTGCGGCTTCCTTTAAAAACTCTCGAGTCCGGGCTTCATCCGGAACCTCTGTAGCTTCCTGTTTTTTTCACCTTCGGGTCTTTCTTCCTTCCTTCCTTCCTTCCTTCCTTCCTTCCTCGCTCACTTACTTACCCTCGTATTCGACCACCAGGGCCTCGATGGCATAGATTCGAAGCAATTTCTGGTAAAGGCGTTTAAAGGCCTCTGCTCTGGAAACAAAATCGAGTCCGGCCGCTTTATTCCCGATAAAAACTAAAAGGCCCTTCTATTCTTTAACTAATTTAAAGGCTTGACAATAGGCGTCGAGGTCTTTTTCTCTGAATTAATAAATATCTTTCATGGCTTCGCTTGGAGCAAAAGCCCTGAGAGCTTTAGCTTTTTCGTTTATATCCTCCCAGATAGCCATCCGGTCAGAACGGAATTTCTGATCTTCTTGCAGAAAGTGATGGACACTTTCTACCTTCACATCTTGTCGAAAACATCATCATATTCTCTGATTTATTCAGGCGAAGCGAAGGGCCATGCCATCAAGTTCTTTCAACATAGCTAACCGGAATAATCAGGCTTGATTCTGGTGCAATCATTATTAAAGTATCAGGAGAATTAAGGTATTAGAGAGATCTCAAGAGAAAGTTTTCTATTAAGGCATCAGAAGAAACTCTTTTCTTTCTTTCTTTATTTATTTCTTTCCCATATGTCAATGATAATCCATTTGTTAGTTAGCCTCTAGCGAAACTAGATGTAAGAGCTTGCTTCGATCTCAGGAGCCTGGAAATTCCTTTTTCCAGCAAAAAATCGGCTTAGCCGTGATTATTATTCGAGAACGGTCTCCCAGCCCCGGCGCGAAAGGTCGCGATAGATGAAAAAGCCGCAGGCAAAACCGAAAATAAGAAATAAGATTCCCTGAAACCAGCGGGAAAAAAGAAGGTGGCCAAGTCCGAAGAGAAAGGCATAAATCATGGCCACCCCGGCCAGCCAATCAAGGAAATTGTTCAGGATATATTTATCAGGTTTAACTTCCGTTGCTTCCCTGGCAATTGGTCCCCAGAACGCTGCTTCGGGCCTGATCCTCCGGTAAAAATTGAGCAGGACTTCTCTGGGCTCAGGCCGGGTTAATAGCGTCGTCATCAGCCAGACAAAGGTTGTCGTGGCTGTTGTGGCCAGGACGAGATAGGCAAATTGGAGGGGCTGGCTTTCCTTCCAGCCAAAAAGGCGCTGATAGGTCAGGGAACTCACGAAAGCCGCTACCATGGCTGAAATCTCACTCCAGGCATTGATGCGCCACCAGAACCAGCGCAGCAGATAAACCAGGCCGGTACCTGCACCCAGAGCAATCAGAAATTTCCAGGCATCGGCAATTGATTCCAGAAAAAAACAGACGAGAGAGGCAAGTAACATTAAGGTTATCGTGGCTATCTGCGAGGCAACGACATAATGCCTTTCGCTGCGATTTCTGGCTATAAAAGGCCGATAGAGGTCATTGATGAGGTAACTGGCACCCCAGTTAAGCTCGGTGGCTATGGTTGACATATAAGCAGCCAGAAAGCCGGCGACCATCAGTCCTCTAAAAAGACCAGGAAGAGTCAAAAGCATTATTCTGATATAGCCCGATTCCGGGTCAGCGGCAAAAGCAGCATCACCCTGAAATTTGACAATGGCCACCAGGGCCACAAGAATCCAGGGCCAGGGCCTGATGGCATAATGGGCTATATTGAACCACAAAGTCGCCAGAAGCGAGTGACGTTCATCGCGAGCACAAAGAATCCTCTGGGCAATAAATCCTCCTCCGCCGGGCTCAGCGCCTGGATACCAGGAGGCCCACCAGTTGATAAAGAGATAAACACAGAAAGTAAGAAGCGGCATCCAGGTAGAATTGAGAGCCGGCCAGAAAGAAAGAAGTGAGCCGGTTTCACCTGAGCTCTGGCTGGCCAGGTTAATTTCGCGAGTTAAATTGCTCATTCCGCCAACTGATTGCACCGCAAAGACAGCCAGAATGATGACCATGCTCATCATCAGAATGAACTGGAAAAAATCAGTCACCAGAACTCCCCAGAGGCCGGCCAGAGTCGAAATGGCGGCCGTGACAAGCATTACCCCCAGGGTGAGAAAGGTTGCCTGGAGCTTGGAAAGACCGAAAAGGAGCATGAAAATTTTGACCATGGCCAGATTGACCCAGCCCATGACGATAATGTTAACAAGCAGGCCAAGATAAAAGGCCCGAAAGCCACGAAGGAAGCGAGCCGCCGGGCCACTGTATCTGATAGCGACGAATTCAACATCGGTTAAAACCCGGGAGCGGCGCCAGAGACGGGCAAAAAAGAAAACCGTCAGAAGACCACTGAAGGCCATGCTCCACCAGATCCAGTTGCCGGCGATACCATTTCTGGCCACGATGCCCGTCACGGCCAGAGGAGTATCGGCGGCAAAGGTGGTGGCCACCATGGAGGTTCCAGCCAGCCACCAGGGAATATTACGGCCAGAAACAAAAAAATCGGAAACACTGCGGGTGGCCTGCCGCCGGAAATAAAGACCGATGCCCAGGCTGACGAGAAGATAAAGGCCGATGATAATGAAATCTATTAATCCAAGCTGCATTTTTTCGCTCCGCCGATAAATTTAGCGTTCATATATCACCCTTGCTTCACCTCTGTCAATTTATCAAGTCTTATAATTAAAGCAGCCCTTCTTTTTTCATTTGTTTCCACTTTGTAGATGATATATCCAACTAAGGTAGCATAAGGAGGCTTAAGACAAATTTTTCCTGGGCTTATGGCTTAAGGTTAAATTCAGCATCATGGTTCAGTTTTCAGATTTAAAATATCAAAATGATTAAACTGACCCATAAAGCTAATCCTCTTTTGAAGCCCAGTTTCCAGAACTAAAGGCATAATATAAAAAAGTACAATATAGACTATTATTTTCCTTCCCGCTTTTCTTTAATAAAGCAAGCAGTTTTATTTTATGGTCTATCCCCGCCATATTTTTCAGCCAGTTCGGCACCCCTTTCATATTTATTCTTTTTATGCCTACCTTCTTTTCAAATAAATCAGGACTTGACAAGTCATTAGGCTAGTGTATATTTATGCATTACTATGAATAAATATTCAAAAGCCTACAGGCAAAAAATTTTGCGAGAAATAATCGACATGATGGGAATTGGTGACCAATGGCATCTCCTCAGGGAACTTAAGAGGCGTGGAATAACGACAACCCAAGCCACAATTTCTCGTGACCTGCATGAGATGGGAGTGGTTAAGACAAGGGTGGCACCGGGAGTTTATGTTTATAAGTATGAGGTGCTGGGTTCTTTGCCCAAGAGTATTTTAAGCCAACGGCTGAAAATAATGTTTGAGAATTTCGTTGTTGATGTCTGCGGAACAGAAAATTTAATTTTAGTAAAGACGTCACCGGGGAATGCTAGTGGTGTAGCCAGCCTAATTGATTTAATGAAATTTGATGAGGTGCTGGGAACAATTGCAGGTGATGATACAATTTTAGTAGTCATTAAGGATAAGCATAAAAGAAAAAAAATAGAAGCTAAATTCATTTCATTGTGGAAAAAGGAGGGAAAAGAAGAGGAACTGGATAATACGTCAAAAAAAGCTCAGGATATTAAGATGGGCAAAAGAAGAACCGCAGTGAGAAACCCGTAAATTGTAAGTTTGTCTTTAACTCTGGTGATATTAGCACAGATATAATAATTAAAAAAAGGAGGTATAAATGACGAAGGTTGTTTTAGCTTAGTCGGGCGGACTGGATACTTCCAACTGATGAATTCGGATTGATCGAAATGGATGCCGCTGTTCAAACATCAAGCAGCTTAATGCCCCAGAAAAAGAATCCTGATATCCTGGAGCTTGTCAGATCAAGCTGCGGTCGCATCTTTGGCCATGTAGTTAATTTATTTATTGTTCTTAAAGGACTGCCCTTTAGTTACAACAAGGACATGCAGGCAGACAAAATGCCTTTAAAGCAAGGTATAGAAGAGACAAAGCGTGTTCTTGAAGTATTTGATATCTTGATCAAAAAGATAAAGCCCTCAGATAATAAGATTAAAAATAGAATTAATTATTTCTTAATGGCGACAGATTTAGTAGATTATCTTGTCAATAAAGGTATCCCTTTTCGTGAAGCTCACGGTATTATCGGCCAGATAGTAAGTTATGCTGAGATAAAGGGAATACAGTTAAATTCCATCCCCTTAAACGAACTTCAGGGATTTTGCCCGCGATTCACGAGTGACGTTTACGAATTATTCAATCCGTGGGTTTCGATAAAAAATAAAAAAACATCTGGTTCAACTCATCCTGAGCAAGTTAAAAGACAAATCCAGTTAGCCAAAAGCCTTCTTGATCCCAAATAAGTCTCTAACCTTCAAGGAAGATTAACCGGTATTAAACATGTTTGCTGATTATAAGGCGTTGTTATTTTATGCTCAATTTGTGCGTCGTTCAGTAGGTAAACAATCTGAAAATAACTAAAGGGGGCGATGCTCATGATTTTCCATGCGAAAAAGATACAAAGAAAGCATTTTTCGTTCCCAGGTCATTAATCGCCGAGAAAAATCCGGAGATTATCTTAATTTTTACTTTCTTTTGCTTTGCCTGTAATGATTAAATGGAGATTTATAAATTTTTATTCTCCCATTGCCAAGATGGCAATTGGCACTCCGAGAAATTTCTCCAACTGATGCTATCAAATCAATGATAGTGATGGAGAGCAAGCAGGACAGGCGGGATTTGAAAGATTTGTCTGTTCTTTTTCGGAAGAGCGAATTAAATTCTTTATGGAGACCATGTTTTCGGTCTAAGGCCTAATGATGAGGGTGAAAACAAAAAGTTTTTGGTCGAATAAAAATAATGACGAAACGCAGATTTCGCACCGGTTGATTACACAAAGCTGGTATAATCCGCTCTACAAAAAGTGAGACATAGTAACCTCTCCTTTTAAAGGAGGAAATTTTAAGGAAGGAGTTGTAATTTACGGTGGTCATTTTGCAAACAAGAGTTGACGCCGCCCGAAAAAGGGAAAAAATTTACAGTCTCATGAGGTGGTTTTAAAATCCGAATATTCTAAAATAAAATTAATCGGGAGGAGGCCTAAATGAGTCAGGGATTATATTTTGTCGGCATTGATTCGGGGACACAGAGCACGAAGGCTTTGATCATTGACGAGAACGGTCGTGTCATCGGCCGGGGATATGAACCCCATCGTTTTGTACCTCGATTAAAACCAGGAGAAAGCGAACAGGACCCGGGAACCTGGATTATCGCCCTGAATAAATCACTAAAGATGGCTTTAAGAGAAGCAAATAAAAAGAAATTTTTCAAACCTCAGCAGATTGTCGCTCTGGGCATTTCCGGCCAGCAACATGGTTTTGTTCCCCTGGACCGAAAAGGTCAGGTGATAAGGCCAGCCAAGCTCTGGAACGATACCTCAACGGCTGAAGAAACAGATGATATTATTGAGGCTGTGGGCGGGAAAAAGAAATATATTCAGCTGGCTGGACTCAATCTGGCTGTGGGCTACACTGCCTCTAAAATACTCTGGTTAAAAAGACATGAACCAAGAAATTATTGCCGGCTTCAAACGGTGCTCCTCCCCCATAATTACCTTAATTTTTATTTGACGGGAAGAAAATGTATGGAATATGGCGATGCCTCGGGAACAGGCCTGATGGACGTGAGGAAGCTAAAATGGCAGGAAGAAATCATTAAAGTCATTGACCCTGAATTGATGGCCAAGCTTCCACCCCTGCTCCACCCTGTAGAGCCGGTTGGCTATATAAAGAAAAATCTGGCCCGCCTTTTTGATTTCGGGAAAGTTCTTGTGGCCAGTGGCGGTGGCGATAATATGATGGCAGCTATCGGCACGGGCAATGTCATTCCAGGGACATTTACCCTGAGTCTGGGAACTTCAGGCACCATATACACATATGCTTCCAAGCCAGTCGTTGATTACTATGGTGAAATTGCCACTTTCTGTGATAGCACCGGCGCCTGGCTTCCCCTGCTTTGCACGATGAATGTGACCAATGTCACAGAGCTAGCCAGAAAGGTTTTTAATTATTCCCTGGAGAAGATGGAAAATGAAGCTCGTAAGGCGCCTGCGGGTGCGGGCGGTCTGATCTTTCTTCCTTTTATTGCCGGTGAAAGGGTACCGATTCTGCCGCTGGCATCTGGTGTTATCTTTGGATTAAATCGTAACACTTTCAATCAATCTTTTATCCTTCGCTCTATTTATGAAGGCGTCATTCTTAACCTTGGCTATGGCCTGGACAGAATGAAAGTTCTTTACCCCTCCCCGCAAGAATTCAGGGTTACTGGCGGTGGCTCTCGCAGTCGCCTCTGGCTGGAAATTGCAGCCAGCGTATTTCAGGCCCCCCTGAGGCGTCTTAAAGAAACAGAGGCAGCTGCCTATGGAGCTGCGCTTCAAGCCATGTGGAATTATTTCCATCAAAAGGGTGAGAACATCAGCATCCAGGAAATTACAAAAGAATTCATCCAGCTTGAAGAAACGATTGAGCCATCGCCCAGATTAATTCCTCTTTATCAGGAGCTCCAGACAAAATTTAATTCTCTCTGGAAAACCCTTCGGTCTGAATTCGAAAGCCAGCATCGATTTCTGGCTCAAAAATTTTATTCGTCCTAATTTGCATTAATAATTCTGCGCTAATTTAAAATAATTTTAGCTCAACTTCCTCTCCTTTTCTCCCTGCACCAAGGTTTATTATTTTACCAATTTAATGCCCTAACCCTCCCTATTGATCCCTCTTTTCTCCCTATTCTTTCCATTTTTATTCGCAGTTTGAGGGAGAAGAAATTTTAATGGCATTTTAATAAATAGCTGGAAAAATTTTAGAAAAAGCCCCACATCAAAAAATATTTTCCAGCCTGTTTTCTATCAAGGGATAAAAGACCATTAAATGAGAAGACAGCATGCGTCTGAGCCTTCAAATTAGGCCAGAAAAATCGTCCTCTTCATTATTTAGGCATTTTCGTCTTGTTAGAATTTAATTGTCTCTGCGATTTATCCATAAATGCTTTCTTCCCTTTTTATTTAAAAAATTTCGCATTCCTTTTTTATTGGATATGTTCTTGCAATGCTTAAAAATTCTTCGTCTTCATTTAAGTAATATCTACATTTTAGTAGATATGTTTCTTTCTTATAAAGATATTTCTCGCCGGTTTGTACATTGCAAAAATGTTTGTGTCCCCAATTAGTGGCGATGGAGGTCTTTGTGCATGATGCGGCGGGTTTCATGAAGGCGGTCATCAGCCGGCAATTTAGCCAGATTCTGGTTCATGAATTCATCGTCTTCAGCTTCGAGCAAAGAAGCCACATAATCAATGACACTTGGAGGGAAAACCCCATCCCGCTCGTATAAATAACGTTTAGCGAGTAACCGACGGCTGCTTTCAACGCAGCTTCCAGGCAGCGCTGGCAGTTTCTTTTGAATTTCCGGCTCCGCAAAAATATTTCCCCTGACATAATATTCCTCAGCCAATTCCAGGGGCCTGGTATGCTGAAAGAGGGACTCATCTATCCTGAAGGCCCAGTCCGCCGCCAGAGCAATTCCTGCCAGTAGAAGATAAACATGGGCGCTGCCATCCGGACTACGTAATTCTATGGTTTGTCGCTCCTGTCTTTCTCTTTCTGCCTCCTTTTCCCTGGGATTAACCACTCTGGCCAGATTCTGGATGTTCCGCCAGCCTAAAGGCACCCGGATGAAAGCACTGCGATTCAGGTCACTCCAGCAGATCTTCGTCGGCGCTTCCTGATGGGGAACCAGACGAAGATAAGAGGAACTGACAGTATTGCCAAAAGCCGTTAGAGAATCGGCATATTCAATCAGTCCGCCAATGAGCCGCCTGGCTTCTTCCGAGAGATTCCCATCCGGGCCAACCATGATATTTTTCCCGTTCCGTCTGAGCTCAAGATGGAGATGAAGTCCATTGCCGGCAACTCCTTCTTCCAGCTTGGGCGTGAAAGTAGCCAGGCAATTATATTTAGAGGCTACCCGGCGGATTATCCAGCGAGCCAGCACCAGCCAATCGCCCATTTCCTCAAGGGGTCGAGGGCTGAATTCTACTTCCAGCTGCTCGGCCTCTTTGTCCATAATCTCTCTGTTGTCACTTCGCACAGATTCAATATAGCCAACCTCAGCATGGGCATACTTAACCGCTCCTGTAATCTGAGTTAAGATCCGAACAATTTCATTTAGAATTTCACCACTTTTGAAATAAGGAGCCGAGGCATGATAGCCGCCTTGCCTCTGGTTAGGATAGAAAAGAGTTGTCCTTTCTCTCAGAAGGTAGAATTCAAGTTCCCCCAGGCAATAGAGCTCCAGTCCGGAATGAGCCCGGAAATTGGCCGCAGCTTTCATCAGGATATTGTCAGGCGCAAAGGGAGCTAACTGGCCCTCGGGTGTCAGATAGCGACAGATGAAATCGAGGCTATGTGGATCAAAGGGATTGATAAAAGCTGTCCTATAAACAGGAACCACATATAAATCAGAAAGAGCTTCATCCACCAGGCCTTTAAACAGGGAGGAGCCATCAACTCTTTCTCCCTCAAGAAGAGCCATTTCCACCTGTTCCGCGTTACTAACGGGAATCCAGAGCTCTTTAAGCTTGCCATCAAGACCAGCATAGTGGAAAGTTATTTTTTCGATCTCCTCTTTCTCGATGACCCTGAGAAAATCGTGGCTCTCAAATTCGGCCGGCTCTTTATCCAGGACCAAGGATAAAGGGTTATAGAGAGGGAAAGTCGCCTTCTCTTTCTTGGCGGCCATGATAATTGCCTCCTTAAATTGGCCGATAAAATAAAGATTTTATTAGATAATAAATTTTTATTTTAGCTTAATAAGAAACCTTCTTCAAATTTCGCTCCGTCTCTTTTTCTTTGAAGCCTTCTGAAAGGGGCATTCTGCCCGGATAAAAAACAGCCCTGTGAGAAAACCTGGATTGAATAAATTAAATAGCTGCGCCCCACCTGAAATTTCGGTTCGCATGAGCTCTAAAAGGCTTAGCCATCCTTGCATCAGGGAGAGCCTGGTTCAAGGAGAGCCTGAATCCAGCAGAGTTTAGGCCTGACAACCCCTTTCCATCAGCCCGCCTTCTATTATTTGATCATCAGGAAAGAGATTCTAGCAGCTGGGAAAAAATTTATTGTGAAAAAAACTAAAAAAATGATAAATAAAATTTCTCCTGAAAAAAGATTCGCCATGAACACAAGAAAGGAGGTTGAATTTGAACCAGAAAGAGCGTCGGGATGAATTTGTTTCGCGCTGGGGTTTCCTGGCCGCAGCCATTGGCATGGCTGTTGGTACCGGCAATATCTGGCGTTTTCCCCGAATGGTGGCCCTTTATGGTGGTGGCGCCTATATTTTGGTTTACACCCTGGCCCTTTTCCTCTGGTCAGCTCCACTTCTCATGAGTGAAATGGCCATGGGTCGCACAGCTCGCCTCGGTCCCATTGGTAGCTTTCGTGATTTCGTTGGCCGGCGGGCGACCTGGATGGGAGCCTGGATGGTCGCCGTCTGCATGCTTATAACTTTCTATTATGCTGTCGTCACCGGCTGGTGTCTCAAATATACCCTTCTCGCCTTCCAGGGAGCCTTTAAAATCGGGGTCGATACCCAGTCTCTCTGGAACAGATTCCTTCATTCCCCCTGGCAGAACCTTTTCTTTCAATTTCTGGCCCTATTCTTCACTGGAATTATCCTTTATAAGGGAATTAAGGAAGGAGTAGAAAAAGTTAGTAAGGTCATGGTGCCAGCCCTCTTTTTCTTTCTGATAATTGCCGCTCTAAGGGCAGTGACTCTCCATGGTGCCCGGCTCGGCCTCGAATATATGTTTATCCCTGACTGGTCAAAACTTAAAGACCCGGCCACCTGGCTTCAGGCCCTGACTCAATCAGCCTGGTCAACCGGAGCTGGCTGGGGTTTATTGTTAACTTATTCAGTTTACGTTAAGAAAAAAGAGGACATTGCTCAGAATTGCTTTATTGTTGGCTTTGGCGACCAAACGGCAGCTCTTCTTGCAGCCATGGCTGTTATTCCGACAATTTTTGCCCTCCTTCCCAGCCCGGAAAGCGCCCGAGAAGTTATGGCTGGAAGCAACACTGGCCTGACTTTTATTTCTCTGGCCGGCCTTTTTCCTCGAATGCCCGGGGGTTTTCTCGTGGCTCCCATTTTTTTCCTGGCCATGGTCTTTGCCGCTTTAACTTCCCTCATTGCCCAGGTCGAAGTAGGTATAAGAACTCTGATGGACTTTGGACTGGATCGACAAAAAAGCACATTGCTGACCACTGGTGGCTGTTTTCTTCTGGGCATCCCGTCTGCAGTAATACCTGATTTTTTAAACAACCAGGACTGGGTCTGGGGAGTGGCCCTCCTGGTCAGCGGTTTCTTTACCTTGCTGGCCATTCGACGTTTCGGGCCGGATAGAGTTCGTCAGGAAATAATCAATCCCAGTGCCGAGATTAAAATGGGTCGCTGGTGGACCATTGTCATTTCCTATATTGCACCCCTTATTTTCATCGTCTTAACCACCTGGTGGTTCTATATCGCCATTACTTCAAACCCTAAAACCTGGTGGAAGCCTTTTTCTGTAGCCACAGCCGGGACGATTATCTTCCAGTGGGCAATTCTTTTAATTATCTTGATTCTGGCCAATAATTTTCTGGCCAGAAAAACCGTGACGTCCATTGAGGAGAGCCAGAAATGAAATTAATTATCTGGATGATTATTATTTTAGGTTTTAATATGGGAGGCTTTATCTTTCTCGTCTTCAGGGCGATGAAGAAAAAATCATCCTAAATCTCTCTTATTCTTTCTTATCTTTCTGGCCTATTTTATCCTTATTATTTTTTATCATCTTTTTAACCCACCTATTTTTTAACCCACCCATGATCTTTATCCAAAGAATATTGCCTTTCTAATAACAGAGTTTAATGACAGAGCAGGTTACAAGAAAGAATCATTAACGACTCTCTCCCCAAGAGCCACTTTTTAATTTTCTTTTAAGTTATTTCTCTCCTTCCCTATTTTCCTTATTTTTCTTCTGACAGCTTAAGTTTTTTCATCGAAAAGAGTCGATAAATCAGAACATATGCGTCATATTTTCCCTGAAAGCAAAAAGCTGAGATATGCTCAATATGGAGATTCCTCCTTGTGGCCACCCTATTTTTCTTCTTGCACGCAGGGCTCAATTCGATATCTGGTGAATTTTGTCGTACCATCCGGTTCAATTTTTCTTATCCAGACAGAGTTTCCCTGCCATCTTGTTTCCCGGTCGAAGAGGTCAATTTCCGGCTCAATTAGTTCCACCCGGCTGATAAATTTTCCTTCCGGACTGAAGGCATCAAAAACAAGCTTTTGTTTAGCCTCTTCCTCGATAAAAGGACGCACCAGAATATTTCCCGCGCCATCAACCATAAGGGAACTGTAGGCAGGTTTATATTCAGGAAATTCTGTGTTTTTCATGATGACATCCGGCACGCCTCTCCGGATCGCTTTTCCATCAAAGAAAGTCATTGTCTCAAAATGCTTCTTCTTGTCTTTCTCCGTTATTTTGACCGGTTTGAATGGATGCTTGACTGAAAGGAACAAATTCCCCTGGCTGTTATAAATACCGAATTCATAATTGGCCGCAAAACCAATAATTATCCGGCCATCGGGAGAAATATCCCAATGAATATCAGGAGAAAAGGGTTGAGGAAGATTAGTCAGGCCGAATTGTTCTGTCCGGATGTACTTCTCTCTCCAGACAGGCTGAGAGTAAATCACTCTTTTAAGCTGCAAATCAGGCGAGAGTAGCTCCAGGAATACATCCTGCGGCTTTTTGGGGTCATCAAAATGAATCTTCTCCGTTTCCACCACCAGGTCACCCCCAGGCAGGGCACGTAACTTCCGGGGACGTCCGGAAAGACCAGAAATATCCCGGTTCGTCGCCGCTTCTCCCTCCAGGGTCAAGGCGCAGAGGCGACGGTTTCCCATATCCCAGACAAAAATTCTATCCTTTACCACGTCAAAACTTACCGGAGAACTAAAATCTCCTGGCCCCTGCCCTTTCTGACCTATGATTTTGAGAAATTTTCCTGCGGAATCGAATTTCTTAATGTTATTGTCCCTGAAATCAAGAAAATAAAGGTTTCCCAGAGAATCAAAGGAAATGGACGCAACGCCGACAAAGAAAACCCCCGGGGGTAAGGAGGAGGAGTCGATAATCATCTCCGGTTTCAGGACAATCCTCCCATGACGATAAATTTTGGCCAGAGAATTGCCTTCTGCCCTCAGCCCCGGCAAACAGAAGAAAAGGCTTACCAAAAAAAGAATTAATGAGGCCCAATAATTAGTTTTTCCTCTCATCTTTTCCCGATTTCCTCCAGAGGATTTAATTTTTCACTTCCATCATTATTTTAATACGACAGATTATCAATCCTCTGTTTAGAGCTAATATATAGCTCACATTTTTTGCCAAAGGAAAAAGTCTTTCATCATCATATTTTCCCCATAACCTCTTCCATCATCAGATTTTCTCTGTTTCCATCATACTATTTTTTATTTCAATTTCTTAGCCACTAACAGAGCATTTTAATATCTTCGGTTTTTTAAACCTTTTTGTGGCTAAAGATGAAAGATTTTACGGCTCTCAACAGCGGGTTGAATCCGGACCAGTTCAACGTTTCAAAGGATGATTAGAGAAATATCCCTAAGATGCCCGAAATTGAGCTTCAACTTGCCTTTAAAGATTTATCTGCGCCTTCGGCCAAGGTCCACGGAGATTGATAATTCTTCAGGTTATCCATTAGAAACCCGGATAGGCCATAAATATATGCTTATGGGTTGAGCTTATTAAAGATAAAAAGAATCAACAATAAGAATATAAAAAATGAAAAAAGAAAATTTAACTGGCTTTGCCTGAAGTTTTTCCTCTCAGTTACCTGTTACCTTAGGCAACCTGTTGTCCTTCCATTTTTTCCGGCTTGATAGGCCTGGCTCCAAGAACAGGCTAATTATCTGTACCAGGAAAATAAACCAGAACCGCTCTTATGGCCGGGGCTGTCTTAAGAGGATAATTAGGGCTAAAAATTGGAGGGCTAAGATGCCTTATTTTAAGAACTAAACTTGACTGGGGGTGAAAAAGAATATATTTGTATTGGCAGGTCAAAAATGAAATATTTTAAGGGGAAAATATCTTTTCTGGCGAATGCCTGCATTCTGATAGTCGCGCTTAACTTTTTAGCCATCAAGGCTTCTTTTTCAGGCGAAAGGCTAAGTTCCATAAGGCAAAGCGAGCTTACTTGCGGGCTGATCCTTTCCCCTGAATTAAAAGGCTATAAAGAGTTTGTTTATTCTCCTATGATCAGTTATCCTGATTTCGTTGTCGGCGAAGCCCTGTATGAATCGCTGAGGCAATCTATTTCTGCTCATTATGCGAAAACAGAGGAAATCGAAGGAGAACCTTCATCGGGGAAATATGACCTTATTCTGCGCTTTGATCTCAATGGGCACGCCAGCGAACAGAAAAGTTTTTCTCTTCTAAATTCGAGGTTGCTACCCAGAGAAGAGAATGTAGATGCTAGTTTGATAAGATGCGTCATAGCTTTCACCGTGGATATCCTTGATGGCAGGACAATGAAATTGATCAAACGAAAAGAAATTGTCGGCCGTGCCAATTATACTTACAGATGGCTCCCGACTGAGGTGGGCCCTTCTGGCCATGGCCTTGAATTTAATGCCACTAAATTCAAGAAGGCGATGGAAAAGGCCATTGACGAGGCAGTCAAAAAGACAATTGAGGTTCTTCATTCAATCAGCATTAATTAACTTTCATGGCCGAAAAAAGATTAATTTTTCTTTCATTTCTGTCCTTTTTGATCCTCTTTTGGAACCTGAGTTGCCTCCCTTCACCGGAGATAAAGCAGGCTAAGGTTTATGAAGCCCAGCTTCTTTCGCTTCAGCATCAGCCTGAAGGGAAGGTACTTCCTCTGGTGGAGAAAGAATGGAAATTTGAACTGCTGCGAGTCGAAAACATAAAGGAATTTTCGGCTCAAAAAATCAAGGAGCTTTTACCCCGGGGCATCAGATTTTCTGAAGAAGAAATTAAGACCATTTTTGCTGAGCCCGGGAAGTACAAGGTTCTGGTTTATATTAAAGAAATCGGGGCTTCAGCTGCGACCACGGGCGAAATAACTGACCTGGGGCTCCCAGCGACCAAGGATACGGCCTATACGGTGCGTCATTATTCCCTGATCCGGCTGGTTTTTAAAGAGGAAAAGTTAATTCACTCGCGGGTCTGGCCACGGATGGATAGCTCGCAGCTCGCTGAAGGCGTCATCCGCATAAAGTGACGGCCGACCTTGATGCTAACATCAGAGATAGCAGCTTTTCAAAAATCCCGGCAGATTCAATTTTTAAAATGGCTACTAAATGCTTTCCATTTTCAACCTGGAATTATCCTCAAAATTTAATCTGGCTCCCCTCTCAGTCCATTTTTTTGGGCTAAATTCCTCAGTTCTGATATCGCCCTTATCATATCATAAGCTTCAATCTGACATAATCATTAACCAGGGTTCCTGCGCCTTAAAGGAAACAGCAATAAATGAAAATAAAAATAAATGAGATAGTAATAATTAGCTAAAAGATAGCCATAAAAGCAGTCAGGTATTAAATCCAAAGGTTAAACAGTTATCGTCGAGGGCATCCGGGCAACAGGCCAGGCTTAAATAAACGTGAGCCATTAGGCCTCCGGCCTTTGACCAGTAAGGGAATAACTGAAAGAACAAATCCGATTCATCTAACATTTAGGATGATGAAAGATTCTATTCATAAATTCAATTTAAATCATTTTTAGCCGGCGGCGGATTGAAGCAGTATGTGCCACCAGTCCTTCGGCTTCAGCCAGCAAGATGGCCGCCGGCCCAATTTGCTTTAATCCCTCCCGGGAAACTTCAAGCGCTGTAAGCAGTTTGAAAAAATCTTTGACACTCAAGCCGCCGGTAAAGCGGGAAGTACCATTTGTTGGCAAAATATGATTGAGTCCGGAGGAATAATCACCAAGCGCTTCAGCCGTGAATTTCCCGATGAAAAGGGAACCGTAATTCTGGAGTTTACCAAGAATGGAATCAGGATTTTCTATCATCAAGGCCAGATGCTCCGGAGCTAATTGGTTAGCTATCCTGGCTGCTTCCTCCAGACAATCAACCAGAATTATGAATCCATTTCTGGCCAGGGATTCGCCAGCTATTTCTGCCGTTTTTAAATTTTTCAGTTGTTCTTTAATTTCAGCTAAAACCCCCTCAGCCAGAATGGGGTCATCAGTAACCAGCCAGGAACGGGCTTGCGGATCATGCTCAGCCTGAGCAAGTAAATCGGCCGCAATTAATCCGGGATCTGCGCTCCGGTCAGCGATAATTAAAAGTTCTGTCGGACCGGCAGTAAAATCTATGCCCACTAATCCATAAAGCTCCTTTTTGGCGGCCACGACATATTCATTTCCTGGTCCAACAATTTTATCTACGCGTTTGATGGATTGAGTGCCGATGGCCAGAGCCGCCACAGCCTGGGCGCCACCAATTTTATATATTTCTTCAACATTTAAGAGAGAGGCTGTATAAAGAATGGACGGATGAATAAGGCCATTTTTTCCAGGTGGCGAGCAGACAACTATTTCTTTAACGCCCGCAATTCGAGCGGGAACTCCGGCCATGAGAAGCGAGGAAAATAGAGGAAAGCGACCGCCTGGAACATAAATGCCCACTCTGGCTAGAGGGATGACTTTCTGGCTGGCCAGAACACCCGGCCTAACCTCCACTTTCAAATCATGAAGTTTTTTAAAAATCGCCGCCTGTTTCTCTGAGAAAAAAGATAGATTTTCCAGGGCCAGCTGGATTGACTTTTTCAGCTCCGGGCTAATTTGACTTAAAGACTCTTCAAATTCGTCAGGCCTGACTCTCAGGTCAGTTAATTCAATCTGGTCATAAAGACGGGTGTATTCCTTGAGGGCTTCATCTCCCCTTCGTGCGACATCCGAGATTATTTTCCTTACTCTCTCTTGTATATTCGGGTTTATGGCAAAGCTCATATTCGGTGTCAGCTCTTCAGCTCTTATTATTTTCATGATAACCAACTCTCCTTTTTTTAATTTAAATTTTTAGCCATTATCTTGAGCCATTTCTCTTTTTTTCTGTTTTCTTTTATAGCTCATAAATTCTCGAGGCTAATTTCTTGTTAACTCTTTAAACATCGGATGATTATAAGCCGGCAAAAAATTGAGCCCGCAAAAAGCCCTACACTCTATTTAACTAAGGGCCTGATGTCTCGCTCTGGTTTTCCGACGTCTCCTTTTCAGCTCATTAAGAACCTCAGGAAAGTCAATTTGTTCCCTGGCCAGAAGGACAGTTATAAAATAAAGTAAATCGGCTGCTTCCCAGACAATCTCATCTCTATTTCTGGCTTCGGTGAGCTCACTGCTCTCTTCGAGAATTTTCTCCCTCACGGTTTTATCATTAAGACTGGCCGTGTAAGAATTAGCTACTGGATGCGTCAATCTGTCCCTGACTACTGAATAAAGGTCTTCCAGTCTGAAATCCTGGCTGCCAAAACAGGAATAATTTCCTTTATGACAGGCTCCGGTGCCGGTCTGGCTCACAACCAGAAGTACCGTATCACCATCGCAATCAGCCCTGGCTTTAAGCCAGTTTTGATAATTCCCCGAGGATTCACCTTTAATCCAGAGGGCCTGCCTTGATCGGGAAAAATAGGTGGCCCGGCCTGACTCAAAGGTCATTTTTAGCGATTCAGGTGAAACCCAGGCCAGCATCAAGAGGCGGCCGACCTCATCAGTAACAACGGCCGGAAGTAAGCCGAATATACCTCGATTCCAGTTTAAGGAAGCAACAAAAGCCTCCTCAAGCTTTAATCTTCCGGAATAAATGGCCAGACCGAGCTGAACATCTATGTTCATTTGAGTTAAAGCAATAATTTCTTCAATGGTGCTAATTCCGCCTGCTGCCGTGACAGGAAAATGGCAGGTTTCCCTGATTTTTTTATAAAAAGCCAAATCAGTTCCCTGAAGACAGCCTTCTTTTTCCACACAGGTAATCAGAAATTCCGAGGCAAACTCGCTGGCTTCCTCTAAAAGACTGAAAATATTTATCCCGGTTGATTCCCGCCAGCCTCTGATCAGTACCTGCTCGTCGGAGCAATCGAGGGCAAGGATTATTTTTTCCCGGCCGAGGGTTTCTCTTAAACCTTTGAGAAAATCCCGGTTTAATCTCCTTTCCTTCCAGGCAGCGGTGCCAATAATTATTTTCTCTGCTCCGAGCTCCAGAATTCTCCTGGCTTTGTCCAGATTTCTGATGCCACCACCTACCCGGCAATCAGCCACCTGACAGATCTGGCCAATAAGCTCTTCATTGGCCCCAATCTCTAAAGCCGCATCCAGGTCAATGATAGCTAAAGGACCGAACTTACTGAATTTCTGGGCTAATTCGAGCGGGTTCTCTACTTCCAGTAACTTCTCCCTTCCCTGCTTGAGCTGAACTGCCTTTCCCTTCATGAGATCAATGGATGGAATAATCATCGAATATTCACTCCTTTACTTTTAAGGTATTTCTTAATTTCAGGGATGGTGATTTCCCCGTAATGAAGAATTGAGGCTAAAAGAACGGCATCAGCCCGGCCTATGGCTATGGCTTCATATATTTGTTCCAAATGGCCAGCCCCCCCTGAAGCAATGATTGGAACCCGGACTTTCTGGCTAATTTCTCTGATAAGCTCAAGGTCATAGCCCTGCTTAGTTCCATCACGGTCAATAGAATTGAGGAGAATTTCACCTGCCCCCAGCGCTACCCCCTGTTGGGCCCAGAGAATAGCATTGAGTCCCGAATTACGGGTTCCGCCATGAGTGAAAGCCTGCCAGCCACCATTAACTCTGGCCGCATCTACCGAGAGAACGATGCATTGCGATCCAAAAGAGCGGGCTGCTTCCTGGATTAAAGATGGATTTTCTATGGCTGCAGTACAAATTGCAACTTTATCGGCTCCGGCCAGAAGAAGCTCACGGATATCATCCAGACTTCTGATTCCTCCGCCGGCAGTCAAGGGGATGAAAATTTTTTCAGATATTTTTTTGACCACTTCCATCATCGTCTTTCGGCTTTTAAGGGAAGCACCCACATCCAGAAAGGTGAGCTCATCAGCTCCTTCCTGGTAATATTTGAGCGCCAGCTCCACCGGGTCGCCCGCCACTTTCAAATCTTTAAATTTTACTCCCTTAACGACCAGACCCTCATCAACATCCAGGCAGGGAATGATTCTCATGGTTAGCATTTTGTCCCCCAATTATGAAGAAGTTTTAATCCGGCTTCCCCACTTTTTTCTGGATGAAACTGAACACCGTAAATTCGACCGAATTTAACCGCAGCCACAAAAGGGCTTCCATAATCAGTTAGGGCGAGAACATGGCCCGTTAGCTCGAAAACCGCATAGCTGTGGACAAAATAAAAATATTCAGCCGGGTCTAACTCTGAAAAGAGCGGATCAGGGCGAATGATTTTAACCAGGTTCCAGCCCATATGAGGAACTTTAGCTGCCCTTATTTTTTGACAGCTACCCGTAAAAATTGAAAAGCCCCTTTCTTCTGGAGCTTCTTCGCTTTTTTCAAATAAAAGCTGACAGCCCAGACAAATGCCGAGAAAGGGCCTGTCTTCTTTTAACCAATTGATTACAGCTGGATATAGATTTCTGTACCTTAATTCGACCAGAGCCGCACCGAAGGAACCGACGCCGGGGATAACCAGTTTCTCGACTTTGCTTATTTCCTCAGGTGATGTGACTAATCGGGCTGGAAGTTTAAGGTAAGAAAAGGCCTTCAAAATAGAATTCAAATTGCCAGCGCCATAATCAACGATACCAATCATTTATCGATGACTCCTTTTAAACTCGGGGGAAGCTCGGCCAGAACCTCCACTTCCCTTGGATCAAGTGAACAGGCCAGGCGCAACGCTCTTCCCAGAGCTTTAAAGGCTGCTTCGGCTCGATGATGGTCGCTTCTTCCCGCCGGAATTTGAATAACAAGATTAGCCCGAAGACCCGCGGCCAGGGCCTGGAAAAAATCGGGCACGACATCGGTATCCAGCTCGCCGCAATATCTTCGCCTGAATCTGGCTTTATATTGAAGATAAGGACGTCCGCTCAGGTCAACAGCGACTATGGCCAGAGCTTCATCCATGGGCATAACGAAATAACCAGCCCGGTTAATACCTTTAGCCTCACCCAGAGCCTGATTAAACAATTGGCCCAGAACCAGGCCGCAATCCTCAACCAGATGATGCTGGTCAACGTTGATATCTCCCTTGGCGACTAAATCAAGGTCAAATTTTCCATGAAAGGCGAAGGATTGAAGCAGATGGGAAAAAAAGCCAATGGGAGTGATGATCCGGCTATGACCTGAACCTTCAATAATCAGAGAAGCTCTTATATCTGTCTCGGCAGTTATCCGGTGCAATTCAGCTTTTCTCGCCATCTTTAACCTCCATTTCTATTTCCAACAGAGCTTTTACCAGAAAATCATTTTCTTCGGGCCGACCGACTGTCACCCGGAATCGGTGCTTGAGTTCGGGGGAGCCAAATATTCGGACGAGGATTTTTTTCTGAAACAACCGGTTATAAACCTCAAGAGCACTGAGCCGCGATGATTCCACCAGCAAAAAATTAGCTTGTGAAGGCCAGGGCTTAAAAGTTTGCAGGGTTTTCAGTTGATGGAAAAGCCTTTCTCTTTCAACCACAATTTTTTTAACTTCCGCCAAAATAAAATCTTTTTCTTCTAACAAAACTTCAGCCGCAATCTGTTGAAAAAGGCCAACCGAAAAAGGTAAACGAGCTGACTTTAAGGCTCTGACAATGTCTGGCTGCCCGGCAAGATAACCGAAGCGTCCACCAGCGAGTCTAAAAGCTTTGGAGAAAGTTCTAAGAATAATCAGATTATCGTAGTGGCTTAAAAGGGGTAAAGATGTTTCCTCAGCAAATTCAGCGTAGGCTTCATCCAGAACAATTAGACTTTTTGTTTCGGCCATTATTTTTTCTATTTGCTTCGCCTTTAAAGCTAATCCTGTGGGATTATGAGGTGTCGTTAGAAAAAGAACCCTGGCGTTTTGGGCGGCCCTGATAATCTCCTCCAGGTCAAAGCTCAGATCTTCCCGGAGCGCAACCTCAAAGACTTTAATGTTCATTAGCTCAGCTACACTTTTATAAATAGAAAATCCGGGTCGAAGGGTAACAATAGCCTCCCCGCTGTCGCAGCAAGCATAAATAACAGTTTGAATAAGTTCATTAGAACCATTCCCCAGAAGGATGCCCTCCGGTTGATAATTAATATAATCAGCTAAGAGAGAAAGCAGATGAGAATTTTCTTCCGGAGGATAGAGGTGCCAGTCAGCCTCTTTCAGCCGCCGGAGGATTTTTTCTTTAAGCCAGTCGGGTAAAGCATAGGCTGATTCATTGAGGTTGAGGCGGATAAAATCATTTTTATCGGGCAAAAAATATTCCTCTTGATGCTGGCCTCTATTTTTTAACCACATCAGATCACCACTTTCCTGAATTCATATTCCAGAATGTCTGTCGCCCCGAGCTTTTTAAGAAGCGGGATAAGACGTGCCGCTTCCTTTTTTAAGACCGCCACTTTAACGGCATACCCCTGTTCATTGAAAAGGGTTGAAACTGTAGGCGACCGCATACAGGGAAGTAATTTGACAATTTCTTCGAGCCTGTCGGCTGGAACATTCATCTCCAGCATGACCCTTTCGCGCGCCTGAAGAACAGAAGTAATGAGCATTACTATTTCCTCAATTTTTTCTTTCTTCCAGGGATCTTGAAGGGATGCTGGATGGGCAATAAGCCTTGTCGATGAGGTGAAAAGCACGTCAATTATTTTCAGCCCATTTTCCTTTAAGGTCTGTCCGGTGGCGGTATTATCAATAATAAGGTCTGCATCCTCCGGAGGAAAAGCTTCTGTCGCTCCATATGTCCGGAGAAAGATGTAATTAAAGTTTTCTTTATTCAGATAAGCCCGGGAAATATTTTCGTATTCAGAAGCAACGATAATTTTTCTTGATTTAAGCTCCTCCTTAGTTACTGCGCCTGGAGCTGCCGAAACAATGTTTACTCTATCAAAGTCAAGGTCCATGATTTCTTCTACCCGAGCGGCCGTTTCCACGATCCAATCATAACCCGTAAAACCGAGGTCATGAGATCCAATTTCTATCAGTTGCGATATATTCTGAGGTTTCATCAATTTGGCCTCTATTTCCGGATCAGAGCAAACTGGGAAGTAAGATCTTTCATTTATTTCTTGAATCAAATTGGTTTCTTGAAGAAGTTTGGCCACAGAATGAAAAATTTTGCCTTTGGGAATTAATATTTTTAATTTCTTTTCTTTGACCATCCCTTACCTCCTTTGGCGACTTACTAAAAAACAAGTAAAGATAATCAGAAATAGATGGAAAATGTCCTCTTTCTTCTGAAAAAGCTGATAGCAGGGAAGCAGATAATTTAAACTATCAGCTTCTCAGAAAAATGGAGGAGAAAGGAGGCTGGGGTCAATGCAGACAGGTCTTAATAAGACAATATTTGAGATAAAATTTAACTTTTATTTTCATGAGATAGTTTATCTAACAAATTATTCGCCTTTTGTCAAATCCTCAAAGTTCTGAAAACCGAAGACCTATAAGATAGATTGCGTCTTTCACGGAGATTGAAGAAAAATATTTTGTCTTGCACATCACCTATTATTAGCCAGGAGAATAAAACTGATTATTACCAACGGGATAACAATTAAAGATTTCCGCACCCTATTGATTAAGTTTGACACCCCTTTTCAGTTGCACCTTTTAACAATTAGTAAGCTTAGAAGCAACTGGCAATTTGCCCGGCAGAAGTAAGCCACATCCTGAATTTCTTTGGTAATCTGGACCTTGCCCATTTTCATATAATCCCAGGGAGGTGAGTAATTTTAAAGCAATTTCAGGCCATCGATTTTTTTAGGCGCAGGTTGATTGGCGCCAAAGCACCAGACATAACCGTCTTTATCCAGAGCCAACGTGTAATATTCCCCGCAAGCAATAGCCATGATTTTCGGC